>Ga0255766_10002153_pt1 | contig 17628 bp, 11 predicted proteins | sample 071ome_23_FD_179966 | JGI IMG/M metagenome (GOLD analysis project Ga0255766, IMG submission 179966) | Coastal salt marsh microbial communities from the Groves Creek Marsh, Skidaway Island, Georgia - 071403BT metaG (version 2) | ecosystem: Environmental > Aquatic > Marine > Intertidal zone >... | reverse complement strand
CATCACCACCATCACCACCACCAACCGTCAACCCTCGTCCACGACCGCCTCCGATCGCCCCGTCGTCGCCCGAACCACCAGCGCCTTTCGTCAGCCTCCGTGACGCCCCGACGGTTAACACCCCGGCGGCGACGACGAGCGCGAGCGCGAGCGCGATCCGTACCCCCCGCCTCGCGCGCGTCCGTCGGTATCTCCGCGCCCGCGTCGTCGCGCTCGTCGTCGTCGTCGCGCTCGTCGTCGTCGGCATCGTCTGGCGACGACGTCGCGAGTTCGTCACAATCGAACACGAAATTTTGTGACGAAATCAAATCCGATCCCGAATGCGACGCGTCGTGACGGCTGTCCCGCGACTGGCGGTGACGGTCGCGAGCGCGTTGACGAGTAAATGGCGCGTCGCGGCGTCTCTCGCGGCCGGGATCGTCGGGTTCGTCGTCGCCGGGGCGATCGAGGACGGCGCAGGACCGACGGGTGGGCCCGGTGGGTTGTTCGCGCGTCTGACGGGCGCGAGCGGTGAGGGACACGCGACGACGGCGAGGCTGGAGCGACGACGGGCGCGACGAGCGAAACAGAAACAGCGGGCGCGGGAAAAGGCGAGAAAAGGCGAGGATGGCGGCGGTGGTGGCGGTGCGGGTCGGACGAAGAAGGGGGGCGGACCGGCGAGCGCGGCGTACGCGTTGGGCGTCGTCGTCGCGTCGTACGATTCTGTCGATAGGATGTACCCGGGACGGCCGTTAGCGGTCGTACACGGGAAAGCGGCGTTTGCGAGAGCGGCGGAGAGCGCGAAGAGGTCGACGCGGTTGGATAGGGTGGTGGTGGCGACGGATGATTTCAGAATTGTCGAAGCGGCAAAGGAGTACGGATTGGAAACCGTGCTGGTGACTTCGGATTGCGAGGGGACGTTGAGCGCGATGGCATGCGAGGCGGCGAGATTGACAGGAGGAGGATGGGACTACGTGTGCGCGTGCGGGGCGGATGAACCCTTGATCGAGTCGGAGGCGTTTGACGCGTGCATGTTGGAAATGGAGCAAAATTTGGACGAGTGGTGCGTGGCGGCGACGTGCGTGGCAGCCGTGGAGAGCGGGGTTGGGGCGGATTCTGAGGAGAGCAGTCGGCCAAAGTGTGTGGTGGATAAACAAGGGTTCGCCATGTACGTCAGCAATGGATTGATTCCGGTGCGCGGCAAGGTGGGATTGAAGACGCTCGCGCGGGAACAATCGCTCACACCCGCTTCGGTGAAAGAAGCCAAGGCTATGAAGGACCTCGCGTCGAGTTACTGGCAGCAGGTGGGCATCACGTGTTGGGACGCCGATTACCTTCGAATCATCTGCTCGGCGGAGGAGACGCCGCTGCAAGCGATTGAAAACTTGGAGATTCTCAACACGTTGGAAAACGGTTACAAGGTGCGAGTCACTCCGATCGGGTACACCGCGCCGCGCCTGTACGTCCCGGGCGACCTCAAAGCCGTCGAAGAAACCCTCGTGGCACGCATCGCCGCCGCTCGCAAGCGCAAGGGTAACAAAAGCTCACCGACCTCTGCGCTCGAAGACGCCGCTAAACTGGGTGCGTCTGAAAACTCGAGCTCCGTCGGTACGCCGGGCGGGTCACCGTCCGCCACCGCTCCGGTGCCGGTGAGGCCCATTCCCGTCAAAATCATCGACGGCGACGGCGACGGCGACGACGAAGAGGGCGAACCCATCGGTTCGCTCGAGCTGAATCCGGTTCAAAACGCCGTGCCGGAATAGACGCTCGCTACCGAGTCCTACTACTCGACGTTCCAAGCAGGGTCACACGATGCCGCCGCCGCCGCCGCTGCAGCCGACGGCGTCCACTGTATTTCATTTCTCGCGTTCTTACGGTTTTTACTATGTAACGCTACATTCTACCATATCTTCACTCACTAACTCGATGCGTTTCCTTTCCCAAGCTGCTTGGGCCAAGCAGCTCAGTGATAACCACCTCAACTACCAACTCACTCATCAATCGCCACAATCTACTCGCCCGTCTCGTGCGAACGCGACGATGCCGGTCCCAGAACTCTCCCGCGTGGCAGAAAACCTCCGATACGCCTCGTTCGAGGTGGAATCCGGCCGACGCGACTTTGAAGACCACTCCTTCTCGGGCGTGTTCTTCACAGTTGTCGGCGCATCCACCCAACCGGTGGATTCTATCGAAATCGAGTCCGTGTGGGTGCGTGGAGAGCTCGGACGGGTGCGGGTGTGGTACCGAAAGCTCGAAGAAGACCCGTCACACGCACAGAAGGAAGCTTTATCGGCGGACGTGACGGAGCAATACGGATATTACGAGGAAAATGAACCTCGACTGCGAGGCTTGTTGGACGAGTCGCAGTGGACGCCCGTATACGACGGAACGCACGAAGAGAGTTGGAACGTCTTCGTGGAGATGCGGTTGGAATCACCGATCGTGTTAGAGAATGGAGAACGAGTGCAATTGTACGTGCACAGCGCGGAACGATCGGATAGAGGGTTGGTGTACGATGATGCGAAGGGTATTTTAGGACGACCGAGGACGGACGGAACGTTGAGCATTTATCCAGGTTTCGCACATTTAAGTCACGAACCCTTCGGTTCTGCGGCGCCGTGGTACGGTGAACGTCAGGGGCAGATTACAAGTTTGAGACGAGACCGCACCTTTGTCGGCCGATTGTCGTACGGTGTGCGATGGAAGTTGTGGTGCCCGGAACGAGAAATTCACGCGCGGTTTCCACGGGAGTTTCAAGCCGTCGTCGTGGAGATGCTGAAGGGGTTGAAGAGCCCAGAGAGCGTGCTCAACACGCTGGATTACGACGTTTTGATGTATATCTTGAACAAGTTTGTCGGGTGGGATTGGTTTGGGACGACGACTGATGACGATCAGAGCGAATCTTTGGTGACGACGAGCGGGAGTAAGCGAGTGGACGTGACACTGGAATCGATTCGGAAACGCTTCTTGTCTGATTTGGAAAAGCACAAGGAGCGTCACATAGATCGTCCGACGAATAACGTGGAACACATTGAAACCGCGGTTACCATGGCAAAAACCATCGTGAGTCACAGCAGAGACCTCACGCGCGGTCTCGAGAAGTGCGAGTTGCACATGCGCGTGCGAGCATGTGTGGAAATCATCAAGGAATGTTGGCACCAGCTCGTGGCACCAGTCCTCAATCCAGATAAGTACCCACACATCGCCCCGGAAAATGTTGCGAACGACATGGCAATCGTGCAGTACGTCACAGATAAGTTGTGCTTGAACTTGAAGGCACGGGGCGATTGGCAAGACTTGCAAAATCCGGCAGTGGAAAATGAACAAGCCGAGCTCGCAGAGGATGAGGACGAGGCGCACAATTACGCTTTTCTCAAAGAATTCATGGAGACGATCAAACTCAATGATATCTGTGCCTTTTTCGACATGAGTCTAAAGTTTCAACAGTACATGCAAGACAATCTCCGCGACGCGGACTTCGATGACGATGGAGAGTGGTATCCTATAGATGATGACGAAGACAGAGATAGCGACGACGAGGACGATGATGACGAAGACGAAGACGAAGATTGGGTAGAGGGTGAGGATTGGGAGCACGGCGAGGATTGGGAGCACGGTGAAGATTGGGAAGAGGGCGATGATTAGCGCGCGCGCTCGATCGACTGGAATGTAATAAAAACAAGGGATTTACTTAGCACTACACACTTTATCAATCGTTCTACTTCGTGAAATCGTTCCTACTATTCTTGCATGGAGTCATCGAGATCCTCGTCGCCGTCCTCGTCCTCGTCCTCGCGGTGTCTGTTCATGAGAGAAAGCTCATCCAGTAGCTCTTCGATTGGAACTTCCGGCGCCTCTTCGTCTTCGTCATGATCCGGCATGACGTGCGCGTTTGCGTTGATGGCGTTTTCATCCTTGAAGATTTGCACCTGAGCGCGAGTCTCTTCGTCTTCTTCCAATTCCTGGTAGAAGAGTTCCTCATCTTGAGCCATGCGATCGACGTTACCTCTAGATTTGGCAACCTCTTCGCCTTCCTCAATTTGCATGCGCTGAAGCTTCCAGTTTCTCGCCACGCCTCGCTCACGGCGCTTGCGTCTGCTTGCAGCATATGACTTCTTCACCAAGATGACGTCCGGTACCACTCCTTGAAGCTTGCCCGAGTACTTCTCCAACTCTGGGTCGACGATCTGGATGTTGTGCATGTCGTAGCCGAGCGCCGTGTCTCCGGGTTGCAAAATGTTACCGAGGTGCGTCTTCACGTGAAACGTAGTGTCGTTTGCCCCGAAATCGCTTGCTCGAGCAACTTCAACATCCGCCATGCACAGCTTACCCTGCTTCACACTGTAATCGACTTCAACGTCCAAAATGACGTACTCAATCATCTGCTTCGACGATGCTATAGATCTGAACGGGAACCGCCAGTACTTCTCAGAGTCGAGCCAAATTTGGCGCAACGTCACCGGATCGGTGAACTGCAGTGAGTTGGAAACACGCGTGCACAACATGACTGGGCCAACTGAGCCAAACTCTTTGGACAACTTGAACGGAATCACGACAACGTCCTCCTTACACACCGGCACAATGTCAACCATGAACGTGAACCGGTAGTTGTATGTGTTGCTGTTCGCGTCGTGAGACACCAACTGCTTGTCGTTCCTCGCCCTCACAGCCACCACGTTTTGTAAAAAGTCCACAAACCTCAAACCATGCGAACGATGACCATAGTAAAAGTCCAGCCCATCCGGTTGACTCTTAATCCCAATCGTGTTCTGTTCCATCCCGTGCTTGAGAATCAACTGCTCTAAAAACAAAAACGTACGCTTGTGCTCCACCTTTTGTCTCACCTGCACGCACGCGTTCCACTGATCGCTGTTCGCCGCCGTCCGCGCGCACGCATCACACATTCTCCACTCTACGACAAACTCCGTCACGAACGTCTGCTGAAGGATCGCCCCGTTCAACACTTCCTTTTGAATCGTCAGTTTCGTCTTGAGCCGCTTTGAGTGCGGCTCTGTCCACACGAACCCCGCGTCGACGAGTTTTACTTTTTGCAACCCTTTGATGCGCTTTATGCAAAACGTCAGCAGTTCTTTGGACTCCAAATCCGCGCGAATCCAGTGTTTCGGCGGCTGCAGGTAACGTTCGCACTGCGAGCAGTACTGCACCGTCGCTTCTTTCGAGATGCCCTCGGTGATGTCCACTTGCGTTCGGATGCACTCGACGCACATCCCAGCCGGGTTCGGGCACATCGGGACGCCACAGAGGCAACATAAAACCGTCGCCGCGGGTTGTCCCGCTTGCGCCGCGGGCGTTGGCGCGCCGAACATGGTGCGCGCGGACACGAGGGGGCGCGTTGTGCGGATGCCGACGCGGTGGCGGCTGTCCTGCGTGTGTGTGTGTGTTTGGTGGCGGCTACCGTTAAAGTGGTTACAATATGGAACGCGATATTTGTTGCACGCGACGTTTCATCCAGTCGCGGCACCAGATCGACACAGGGCCATCGGCGAGGTAAAGTCTAACGCATCTAATGCGGTTCTAACGGCTTCGCGCTCGGTATGCGGGCGAGCACGGCGTCGACAGTGCGGGATGCTTCCGGAAGGAGTTGGGCGGCAAACGTCGGCAAGACTTTGCTGGAGCAATCGACGACGCGCTCGTCGACGGAAAATGTGTATCGCAGGGCGTGAAGCCAGATGGATTTCCCGGCGGGTTGAAGCGTCGAGTGGAGATGGCCGTCGGAGACCGCGGCGAGGAGCGCGGTGCACTCTGGACAATCGTCTCGTGCGCGCGACTCAAGCATTCGGCGAAGCGTTCCAGATTCGTCGTCGTCATACGCCGTTCCGGCGTACGTCGGAGGCGTGCGTTCAGCCTGCGGAACGACGTCATTGTACGCATCATCATTCGCGATCGGGTGTCCGATCGAGCGCAGGTGCGCGCGGATCTGGTGATACCGGCCGTGGAGCTCCAATTGTACGGCGACGAGCGTCGTGTCATCAGTCTTTGATCGTTCCAGCGCATACACTCGCGTTCGACACGGCTTCCCTCCCTCGCTCAGTGGTCGAACGAGCGCGAGCGACGTCTCTTTATCCTTTACCAAAGGCACATCGATCACCAAACCATCATCAGGCGTTTCGAGCGCGCCGTACACGCGGGCTAGATATGTCTTTCCACGAGAGTCTGCCTTTTGCATCCATCGCTGCAAACGCGAACAAGCCTTGGTCGACGTCGCGCATAGCCACACCCCGGACACCGGCGCGTCGATCCTATTCACCGCCCACACGCGTCGTTGCGAGCACCCTGCGGTGTCGTCTCTCTCCTCTGACTCGTCGTCGTTTTCGTTAGAACGCCGGCGTTTCCCGAGAGTGCCTTTTTCATCCGTCGACATTCCAACCAACCGAACCGCGTTGTTATACCCCTCCCACCCTGGTCCCACCCCGGCGTGACACGGCACCCCACCGGGTTTCTCAACAACTACAAGCCCAATCGCATCGTCCTCGTGAATAATCCTCGGCATGGCACTCGCGACGACTCGTTCGTGCACGTGCCTGACGTACTCCACCAACGAGCCCGCCGGCGTCTCATCCGCCAACCCCGGCCTCGTCCACATCGATTCTGTCGGCTCCCCACCCACCGGAAGCGCGCGCGTCGCATCCAAAACAACTCGAACCCGCCCTCGATCGAGCTCGTCGCCCCAATGCGTCGCGTCGTCGGCGTCTGCGCGCGTTTGAAATCCAGACCACGTCCCAATTTGGTTCTTCAACACATCCAAGAGCGACCCACTCCGTCTCGCTGTGACGCGCGCGCGGAGCGTTTTATCGTACGGAGCGACGTATCGGAGCGATTTACACACGACGTACCGCGGATCGAATCCGTCGGGGTCGTCGGGGTCGTCATCCACCGGCATTGGTGCGACAGGACGAAAAGTGAAGCCACTGTGTGCGAAAAAGTGCACCTTTGCATCACTCGCCGACGCGCGCGCGATGTCGCCGCTGAATGACATTGACGCCGAACTCGCGGCGCTCGAGGCGCGACTCGCGGAGATGCCTTCCGACGATGACGATGACGACGATGACGATGGGTCGGATGAAGAGCGACGACGACGGGAGAAGAAGAAGTCAAAAAAGGAGAGCAAAAAGGAAAAGAAGAAACGACGACGACAACGGGAGAGCGACGACGACGCGGACGTGCTCGTCGGCGGAGACGATTTACCACGGATAGAACCCTTACCGGCGTCGTTACTTCCGGAAGGGAACGATTATAAAGGGAAAGGGGCGCGTGGGTCGTTTTTGGGCAAGGCGGCGAAAACCGCGGGCGCCCCGCCCGTCGCCGTCACCGTCGCTGGCGGTGCCAACACGGAACTGGCGAGACGATTAGCGGCGCGGGCGGATAGACCGAGATGCGAGGCGTGTGGAATGGACTTTACGAGCGACGCACAGTACGAGGAACACTGCCGAGGGAAGAAACATTTGAAGACTGTGCGTGCAGCAACGTTTTCGGCGCGCGGACCGCAGGGCGGTTCGGGAGCCGGCGCAGGAGGGAGGAGGCACGTCAAACCACCGCCGGGTCCGCACTGCGAGTTGTGTAGGAAGATGTTTACGAGTGACGCGCAGAGGTTGGAGCACTTGTCAGGGAAGTGGCACAAGAAGCGCGAGAGTGGTGAACTTCCGCCTTCAAACAAGCCGTACTCGTAGTCTTCTACAACAAAGAGTTTGAGTGGGTATTACAACAAAGTGTACACGTGTACTGTACTGGTAGTCTAGCGTCTATAGCGTTTCAAACATTGGATGAAAAGAAGTTATCGTCGTTTCGTGTTCTTTGCGCGGGAGTCGTCACAACGCTGTTCTCGGATGCGAGCGCCGTCTCGGCGCCGGCGTCCAAGTCGGGTGGGCGTTCATCGCAGATAGCGTCCGCGTCAGCGCCGTCTTTAAGTCGTCGTCAACGTCGCTCAACACGCTTTCATGGTGCGTCTGAAGCACACCGTCGTCGTCGCTTTCGTTTCCTTCGCCAATCGTGTCGACAAAAGCTTCGCCTGAGTCTGAGACGAGAGATTCGCGAGAGTTGTCTACGCTCGGCAAATTTGTCTTTCTCATCCGTCTCTCTCTTGCGCGCGTGAGTCCCTTGCGAATTTCAGAGCCTTGCTCGAGGAGCAGGGCGACGTCGGGATTATCTGATTTCCATTTTCTCGCCAAGAAGAGGCCGTGCTCGTAGCCCTGACGAATGATGGGGGTGTACTTGCCAAAATCGAGGATGCCGTACATGGACACTCGCGGACGAATGTAGACGTCAATGTCGTCCAAACGCGTATGGTGCTTGAACGTGTCGGTGACAAACGGCAATTGACCCTGCATGTCAGCCATGGTTGGTATCGAGTGACCACCGCCGAGCCATCGGGGTAAGAGCGAGCGCAAGAGCAGCCACATGCCGCTAATGCCGTCGCTCCAAGGTACAAGGGTGCGAGCGTCTAACCCTTCGCCCGCGACGTCCACGGCGATGACATAGTGCGCTCCGAGCGCTCGCATGACATCTGTTGGTAGATTGTTCACATACCCACCGTCGACGAGGACGTGCATGTTTCTATCACCGCTGCGTTCGGTGTCGCACACGGGTGGTAAGAAGCCCACGAGCGCCATGCTTGCCCGAATGTACCGCCAAAGCGTTCCATTGCGGTGGACGATTGGCATGCACGAGATTAAATCTAGCGTGCAACAGAAAAAAGGCAGCCAGGTGTCTTCAATTTTCGATTCGCCGAGGTTAAGCCCGAGAGCGCGGTTCATGCCCCAGCCGGTGAAGTAACTTACGACCGGGATTGTAAAGTCCATGATTCGTCCCCAAAAGCTCGTCATTTCCTTTGCGAATTTCGTCACCATAACGCGCACCAAGAGAGCGCTCGGATCCCGAGCGTACATCCCGCCCACCATGGCTCCGATCGATGTGCCGCCGACGGCGTCGATTGGTACGCCTTCCTCTTCCAACGCGGCGAGCACACCGACGTGGGCGAGACCGCGCGCGCCGCCACCGCCCATGACGAGCCCAACTGACAGTTGACGAAGGGATCTCGCGAGCCTCGCGGCGTGCGAAGGAACGAGACCAGAAGGCGTGTTCATCGCGATGTGATGATGACGTTGCACGCTGAACGCCTTCAACCACGACTTGGTGTCCTTTGGCGTCGTGTCTGCGTCTGGATGCAAGAGAACGAGTTCACGTTGCGCGAGCAACATGCGTTGGAGCTTCTCTGCACCTTGTCCGTGAAGGAGGCGATCTTGAAGCGCTTGTCCTTCCGACGGCGCGGGCGCCTGATCGCTCGCATTCGCGACGAGCAGAATCGTGTCGCTGTGTCTTGCGCACTGCGCGCACCAGGGAGAAGGGAAAGGGTCACCCTTCAGAATGATGACGTTGTAGGCTGCTTCGAGCTGCGACAACCAGTTCGCAGTCGCTTCTTGTGCGAGAGGCCCGATGGCACTCTGCCCTAACTCGGCCAGTCTGCACGCGGAATCTACGGTGTGCACTTTGCATATTTTCTTCAACGCAAATACGAGCGAATGACAAAATTCATCCAAGTGTACGGCCGCGCCTTCCGTAACGGGAATGACTGAGACAATCTTTGGAGCGTTTGACGGAATCGTTTGATTGACGCCGGGGACAGACGACGACGCCGTGCTGGAATCTGAGAGCGCGGCGGTACGTTGCGCTTCGCGCACGCCTAATCCTCGCGCCAATCGCACAAACGCCATCGGCGCCCCGATGGCGAGCGTGTCGAGACCAGCGGACGAGATCCATAACACTTGCGAGTCGCGCACTGCGCGCGCCCTAAATCGTTTGCTCGGAATGGGTTGCGCACCACGACGTTTCCAAGGAGACGCCTGCGGTCGCGGAGACGACCCCAAGAGAGCCGACTCTTCTCCAGTTGCCTCGCCGGGGCTGATAACGCAACCCGGCGTCGCTGGCGCGTATGTACTGCTGGATTTACCGCTCGCTGATTTCCGTCGCATGCGCAAACTATTAGCAGAATTGGTTCGCGATATTGCGTGATCTTCCAGCTGTTCGCGTAAACATCCAGTTACGACGACGTGAACGCCACCGTCTCGCAAATTTAAAGCTTCACCTGCTTGTAGCATTTCCATTTCGGTACCGCAGCGATCCCACACGAGAGATGTCGGCGCGCTTCGCACTCTGCGGGCGAGCTTCACCGCGGCGTTGTGGAGAATATTCGGCGTTGATCGCGCGAGACGTGCAATGACACTCATCGGAAGCGTCGAGACACAAACACCACCAGGACCGGCAATAAATGTCAATCCACTGCGTTGTCCAGTGAGCAATAAATGCGCACCTACAACTTCGCCGACATTCGCCGTAAAAATTGGCTGCGCTGACAACGTTTGCGGAGCCGCGCCTGATAGAGGCGGTCGACCGCGCGAATAGCCCGGAGCTTCACCGTCGATGGCTTCCAATGATCCACTTTCGATGACCAAAGCAGCTGGCGCTGTGCCACGAATCATCACCGTGGCGCCGGCGGGAAATGTCTTCGCCGAGATGGCAATGGCAGATGTGCTTAGTGGCTTGACCTCCCCCGCGGGCTTTTTGTTCTTTCGACTTCCGAAAAAGCCGCCGCGTTTGTCGGGAGTGTTTTCAGCCGAATCAGAACGGGGGCGATAACCAGCTCGTTCCATCTCTTTCAAGACACCTCGCGTATCGACCGCTTCCGCCGCCTTTTTACCAAAGAACTCTTCCAGCACTTGCTCACACACGAGTGGCGAATCAGGTTCATTCGTCACCTTTGCCGTGGTATCCATCGGGGTGTCCACCCACAGGGCCCGCATGTCACCCAACATGCCCAAGTATTTGCACAAGGCGCTAAAACCGACAGATAATTTCAAAGCAATGCCTTGGATGCCCACCACGGCGCCTGCGCACTCGTGATAATCCGCCATGCTCATGACTGCCAACACACAACCGCGTTCGCCCGCTCGAGCAGAGACTCTCATCCTATCGCGATTCGTCCAATTCTGTTCGGCACCGAACGTCAGACGCACTCGCACGCGATCAGACGCCGGGGACTCGATGGGGCCGGCCGGGCGCTGTTCTGTCGCAGACGGGGTGCCCTCTTCTACTTGCTTTGCTTCTTCAATTGACTTGGGCGTGTGCTCTAGGATATCCATGAATGAGTTCAGACAAGTTCCCGCTCGCGAACAGAGAGTCACCATCGATTTCGCCTCTCCGTCTCCCCGAACGCTCACGTCGGAATCCACCTGCCCTCGAAGGTTAACATCTCCCTCGACTAAAATGGTCAGCTCTTCGCGCGTCACCGTTTCGCCCACACGTTCTCCTGCGCGAACCACCACCGTCCTCGCCTTTGACCGAAGCGTCTTGAGTGCCTCTTCAGACATCCCTCGACACACAGCCGAGTCCAATAATGCATCTAAAGTCCTATCTACGTTCGTCACCCTCTTTTGTCCGTCTTCAGTCGCGATTCCATGCGCCTCCATGGCCAGTCTCAAATCCTCCTCTGTCTTGTGCAAAACATTCAAACCATCCCCGCGAATATCGTTCAACCGCGCGCGAAGTTTCGTCTGAAGTCTCCACGACCTCCAAATCTTCACCGCCTGTCGCATGCGCCTCGGCTGATGCGGCATGTCGAACAACTTGAGCGACACGCTCTGAAACGTCCGTATCTTATATTCCTCTAACAACATCCCCTTGAGTTCGTTCGACCGTTTCAACGCCGCCGCGCGAAGCTCTTTCATCCGCCGTATAGCTCTCACGGCTCGTTTCAACAAGAAAAACCTAGAACCATTCGCGTCGCGTTCCGTTTAGTCCGAGGCGTTTCTTCGTTTGTTCCACAGATTCTTTGATTCGCGCGCCGCGACTAAATCGATTAAAACGCACCTCGTCGCGTAATACGTCACCGTCAACGCCATGAGCGCGCTCAACCCGAGATCGACACCGTACGCGCCGACGAGCACGGCGGCGAGAAACGCAAATTGTCCCCGTCCGAGCAGCATGATTGCGCGAACAGTCAAATCAATTGCTTCCAAAGCAACTCAACGAAAAGTCAAAACTTTCCAACGACGTATCGACGACGACGCGCGTATGGATTCCGCTCGACAACGAACGCGTTTGAGGGCCTCTTTGACCTCTCGCTCTATCGTTCGCCGCGCGCGTTTGCCGCGTCTCTTGCCGCGAGTGGCTGTCTCTGGCGTCTGTCGGTCCAACGACCAAGCCCACAAACATCCGCACACCGTCACAAACATCCGCGCACCGCCGGTTTGCGCCCGGATTAAATCCACAAAACATCACCCGGCATGTCCGTCGTCCTCGCGTCGTCGTCGCGTCCCGACGCGGACGCGCCGACGCCGCATTACATCGGATTGTTTCTATCCACGAAGGCCAAGAGACGCGTATGGGAACTCGCACGCGAGCTCGTCGGAATGTCGTGCGCGCCGGACGATTGCAAAGCCGCGGGGGATCACGTGACGCTGATTTACAAGCCGTCTTCCGCAGACATGGATGCGCTGCCGCTGGAAGAACTCTCAGGACGGGCGATGCGGGTGACGTGCGAGACGGCGTGCGTGCGAGAGCGGTTGTTGGTATTCGGTGTCGCGTTGGATGGTGTCGCGAGCGGTGTTCCAGAGGCGCGAGGGGCGTTTCCGCACGTGAGCGTGTTTGTGGGTAAGGATGCCGAATGGCGGACGACGGGTGACGCGTTAGCGGAGGATATCGTGCACGGGAGAGCGTTGGAGTTGCGGGCGGCGCTCGGCGACGCGCCCCAGCTCGAGTGTTACCTCGGAGTGAAGATGACGGATGGATCGGTGATGTATGGGGAGTGGTACGATGGACGGAACGACGATGAGAATGATGAGAAGACGTCGTCGTCGGATGGTGGTGTGTCGTCGAGTTTAGGTAAGGATGAGGATGAGTTGAATAAGATTAGGAGAGAGTATTTGCAGTTGTGCGACATGTTTCAGTTGACGCATCCGATGCACGTGCGAGACGTCTTCTTCGCCAGGGATTACGACATGGAAGCTGCGGTGCAAGAGTTGATGAAAGAGATGACGCTGGATACGGATGGACCGAACGCAAACATGTTTGATGAGTATAATGAAGATGAGTATTACGATGATGATTTTGATTTTGAGTATTACGGCGACGGCGACTCGAGAAGCGCGACGGATGACTCGACGTCCGTCTCGACGAGCTTGTCCAGGAAGAAGAAGAAAGATAAGCCTCGAAAGACGAAGCAGTTATTGTTTCACGTAGGCGCGAGCGTTACGGCGGCGTCGAGCGCCGCCTTGACGAATCGCCAGCTGGTTGATGAAGCCACAAACGGGGCAATGGAGCGATGGAAAGCCGTGCAGGGACCCAACGCGCGCACTTTGCGGATACCGAAAGTACCCGTCGGTCGTTCGAAAGAACTCGAAGATCTCTCAAAGTCACTCTCAGAATTGCGCGTTGAAGCCGCGCGGGGCGACTCGAGGTCGCAAAGACTGCTTCGAGAGAAGGCGGCGAAACGCGCCGCTTTGGCAAGCATCGATCGCGAGCGGTACTTGGAAAAGCACATGCCCAGTCTTTTGCAGCACGACGACGACAGTAATCACAACCGCGTGTTTGACTTGCATGGTTTCGATAGACTGGGAGCGTTGCGCAAGGTGGAGACAGAAATGATCCGATGCGCCCCGTTCGTGACGAACGAATGGTCTGTTAAATTCATCACTGGCAGAGGTAACCACAGCTCGGGCGGGCGCGTCATCCACAAAACGGTTATGCGATGGTTGGACGAGCAGGGTATTTCCTACGAAGAGGGTATGGGACACGTCATCGTGCGCGCGACTACGACGCAAATAGACGGTAGACATGACGATTTCGACGTCGTGGACACCAAGGTGGACGCCAACGGCTTTCACCAGGTTCGCCGCGGACGTCGCTGAAAAAGGAATTGTATCAAAGAGATTATTTGTGAGAACGACGCTCTCACCTAACAAAACCTAACGCTAAGCGCTAATGCAGTATATCTATGTGGTCTTTCGTGAAGACGCTCACCGAAAACGCCTTGGTGACGCGCGTCGTCGTCGGACCCGCCGCGCTCGCCGCTTTTATGATTTCTTCCTCCGTGTTGTGATGGCCGCTCGGTCCCATTTGGATGATGGCGACGACGTCATCGATCCCGAGATCCATGGTCCCGACGATCGAACGCGTGCGAACCAAACTAAACCCAGCCGCGCGCATAGTGTCCGCGACGCGCTCCGCCTTGCCCGGCTCGACGCCGAGCACTTTGACGGCGTCGAAAGCTGATCGAAGCTCTCGCATGTGCTCTGGCTCTGGACTTGCAATAACGGCGCGCCCCCCCGATCGAAGCACGCGCGCGAGCTCGGACGGAGACCTCGGGGCGAAAACAGATAGCGCGACATCCACGGAGTCATCCGGTAACGGTAAATCGCGCGTCGCGTCCGCGACGGCGACGTACGCTCCAGCGTCGCGCAACGATTTCGCCGCCATGTCGCACGCCTCCTTTGACGCGTCCAAACACGCCAAACTCACGCGCACGTCATCTCGCTCGCTCGCTCGCTCGAGTAAGACGCTCGAATAATACCCTTCTCCGCATCCAAAGTCCACGACGCGAATCGTGCGCCGACACCGTCGTCTCGGCTCTGCGAGCTCGTCTGAGCGCTTTTTCGCCATGGTTTCGCGTCTCGCCCGGCGCTTCTTCGCCAATTTCTTCGCGCGCGGCGACATCTCATCCACACGCGGCTCAACCCCAGAACCATCGCTAGTACCGTCCTCCTCATCTTCCTCCTCCTCCTCCTCATCTTCTCTCAATGCTTCCTCAGTGACGGCGTCCGCGAGCTCCGCGTACCGCCCAGCTCTCAAAAACCGCCGCCTCGCCCTCAACTGCGCTCCACCATCCCCACCAACCCGTCGCGTCCGACGCGGATCAATCAAATTGACGTACCCGCTCTTCGCTTCATCGAACGCGTGTCCTCGCGCGCGACACGCGTACGCGAACGCGGTGTCGTTGACGCGGTGTCTCTGTAAAAGCGCGTTCGGTTCCGCGTCGCCACACGTCGGGCATCGCCACGGCGTCGGCGTCGTTCGCGTCGTCGTCGACGACGAAGACGCGTATACTCTATGTCGTCCTCGGTGCGGTATCGTCGGTATCGCCGCGGCGATGCCGCCGCGCGCGAGACTCGCTGACATGTTTGACGTTTGCGGCGCACACTGTGAACGACGACAGTTAGAAGCGCGTCTTCATGCCGTTGGTTTCGGTCGCCGCGCGCGTCGCGGTGAGCACCGGCGGTGATCGGTGCGCGCGCGCGCGTGAAGAGTGTCGTCGTCATCGTCTTCGTCGCGAGCGCCGGTCGTCGGTCGTCGTCGTCACGCGCGCGTCGGGAAAGGATGATGAATCACCGCAAGCAAAGGAGGATAACGCGTCTTCGTCGACCCCGCCGCGATTGAAACCGACGCCGAGATCGAAAGACGTCGCGACGGCGTTTAAATCCGCGGGATTATCCGGGGAAATCAAAGCGCGCGTGGCGACGTCGACGGACCTGGACGCGCTGCGAGCGAAACGAGACGAAGCCAAGGCGAGGTTGGCCAAGGCGGAGCTCGCGTACGCGACGGCGGTTTTAGCGAGGGAAAAGAGCGCAGATGAAGCGGATGGGACGTTTGGATCGAGGGATGAAGACGCGTTCGAGTGTTCGTACGGGTACATTGCGACTTTGGCGGGTTGTTACATCGATATCGAACGCAACGGGGTGCCTCAGGGGTTGGCGTCGATGGCGGGGGATAATTTTTTACGCGAGCTGAAAGAGATGATGGATTATCTCAAGGATGGCGAAGGTGCAGTGGAGGCGAAACGGAGAAATATGTCGGAAAAATTGCGCACAAAGTTGAACTCGCTGCGGTTGTCGTCGAGTGCGATTGCGGAGCGGGAGGCTCAACGTCCAGAGGTGCCGGCGCCGTGGATTTTAAAGGTGCCGTACGACGTGTTGTGCCTGCTCTTGGATAAGCTCTTCGAGGACGATAAACCGATTCAGAGATTCTGGTTCTTAGAGACGGTGGCGCGGATGCCGTACTTTTCGTACACATCCATGCTCACGTTTTACGAAATTTTGGGATGGTGGCGAAGGAGTTCAGAGTTGAGAAAGGTGCACTTTGCCGAGGAATGGAACGAGTACCACCACCTGTTAATCATGGAGTCTCTCGGCGGGGACGCGAGCTGGCGCGACCGTTTTCTTGGTCAACACGCTGCCATCGTGTATTACTTTGTCCTCATCTTGCTCTGGCTCATTTCACCTGCGCTCGCGTACAATTTCTCGGAACTGATAGAGGCGCACGCGGTGGATACGTACGCCACGTTCGTCGATGAAAACGAAGCCTTACTCAAGACGATGCCACCGCCGAGGATCGCGGTAGAATACTACCAGGGCGCCGACCTCTACCTCTTTGACGAGTTCCAGACGGCGCGAGACCCAAAATCCAGAAGACCAAAGATTGAGTCCATGTACGACGTCTTTGCAAACATTACCCAAGACGAAGGCGAACACGTCTCCACCATGAACGCCTGCCAACGCGAAGACGCCATCATCGGATCCCCAAACGCAGTCAACGCAAAGACGGCTGCGCTCGGCGCCCTCATCACCGCACAACTTTGGTTCCAACGCGTCGCCGAGAACGCCGCCATGTCAGAAACCGCAATCGACGTGGACGCCCTCGCGGATTCTGCCATCACCGACACCGCCGCGACGACGGTTTTAGACGCCATCTTACGCATTTTCGATTTCATGTGAAGTTTGCATCGCAATTCAATCGCGCGAACGAGCCGTTTACAACTACAAAGATGCCTACAAAACGTGTAAAAACTACCAGTACTAAGTAGCAGAGCAGGTAATCCAAATCATTAATTCCCACACACAGTGTCGCCGCGTCGCGCGTCTTCATCGCGCGACGCGCAACGCAGACGAAGAGACTACCGCGTAAAGTGTTACGTGCGTGACATCGCACCCTCTTCGTCTTTCGTCGTCGTCCGTAGAGATGGGATGCGTCGCGAGCGCACCGGGAAACGCTGAAGAACGCACTCGAAGAGAATTGGCTGAAAAGACACACTTTCGCCCGGGTCAGATTCGCGTTCTTCGCGATGTCTTCGACAAGGTGGCGCGTGGACACAATCACGATGGCGTTATTGATTTCGCAGAGTTTCAGTCGGCGCTGTACGGGGCGCACGAACACGGAGAGGATGATTTGTTCAGCGAACGGATATTCGAGTGTTTCGACACGGAGCACAACGGGGAGCTTTCGTTTGAAGAATTCGTCGTCGGGTTGAGCGTGTTTCACCCGAACGCGACGAGAAAGGAAAAGACAGAGTTTGCGTTCAAAGTGTACGATTTGCGTGGGACGGGGATGATTGATCGCGATGACGTGCGGCGGATGTTGGTGGCGGTGTTGAAGCAGTCGACTTCGATGATGTTGACAAAGGAGATGATTGAACAGGTTTTGGATCAGACGTTTGAGGATTGCGATTTGACGAAAGATGGGGTGATTTCGTTGAAAGAGTTTGAGGCGCTCGTGGAGAAGAATGAAAAGGTGATCGCGAATATGACGATGTCGTCGTTGAATCAGTTGACAAAGCAGTACCCGGATTTCCTCTTCAACGAAGCCTCA
>Ga0255766_10002150_pt1 | contig 17640 bp, 19 predicted proteins | sample 071ome_23_FD_179966 | JGI IMG/M metagenome (GOLD analysis project Ga0255766, IMG submission 179966) | Coastal salt marsh microbial communities from the Groves Creek Marsh, Skidaway Island, Georgia - 071403BT metaG (version 2) | ecosystem: Environmental > Aquatic > Marine > Intertidal zone >... | reverse complement strand
TCGTTTTTTGAAATTTTATTTGGATGTGTGATGTCAAATCTTAGGTAGTCTGGATCGACTAATGAACCTGCCTGATTGACATGATTTCCAAGGGTATCTTTAACTGCTTGATGTAAAAGATGTGTCGCAGTATGATTATTTTTAATCTTTTTTCTTCTAACTGAATCAATGGTAGAATTCACTACTAAATTCTCAGCAATAGCACCACTATTAATCTGACAATAATGCAAAATAAATTCTCCGTTTCTTTGGGTATCTAATACTTGGGCTGAAAAATCACTATTTTCGATAATTCCTGTATCGCCAATCTGTCCACCTGACTCGGCATAAAATGGAGTATGGCTAAGGACAAGAATTAGGTGATCATCTTCAAACGCATAATTAACAATCTCAGATTCGATTTGATCATTCAGATACCCCTCAAAATTAGAATGTTTTTTGTCAAAACTTAACTGCCAATCAAAATCAATACTGTCTGATATAAATTTTTGTCCAGATTTTGCTAATTCTCGTTGTTTTTTCATTGCGACATCGAATCCATCAGTATCAACTGTCATCTGCCTTTCTTCTGCCATTAACTGTGTCAAGTCTAAGGGAAAACCATAGGTATCATATAATTTGAAGGCATCAACTCCATCAATAATGGTTTTCTTAGATTCAGAAATAATTTTTTCGAATTGAAGAACTCCATTTTCAAGCGTTCTCAAAAAAGATTCTTCTTCATTTAAAATTGTTTCCTCAATGTATTGCTGTTTTTCTTTGATTTCAGGATAATGCGAAGACATCACTGACACTACCGCTTTTACTAATTGATTAAGAATTGGTTCTTTTACACCAAGATTCATAGCAAATTTGGATGCCCTTCTGAGCACTCTTCGAACTACATATCCTCTTCCATCGTTGGAGGGAATTACACCATCTGCTATAGAAAAAGTTAACATTCTAATATGATCACAAAGTACGTTATAAGATACTTCATGATCATTGTATGATGTATGAGAAATTGATTCAATTTCAGAAATGATTTCTGCAAAAAGGTCTGTTTGGTAATTGGAATTTTTTTGTTGAAGAACAGAACAAAGTCTCTCAAGACCCGCACCAGTATCAACATGTTTTTTTGGTAGTTCTTCCATGGAACCATCTTTAAGTCTATTGTATTGAATAAAAACAAGATTCCATAACTCCCAATATTCTGAAGAGTGGTTTACCATTGTTGCATCCTGGTTTGAAGGATCATCACCAACATAGTAATGAATTTCAGAACAAGGACCGCAGGGACCGGTTTCAGCCATTTCCCAAAAATTATCTTTTGCTCCTGAACGAATGATTCGCGATGGATCAATATCTGTATATTCTTCCCAAATTTCAAAAGCCTCATCATCCTCTTCAAAAACCGTAACCCAAAGTTTATGCTTGTCTAATTTCCAAACCTCAGTGAATAATTCCCAAGACCATTGAATTGCTTCTTTTTTATAATAATCTCCAAAAGACCAATTTCCAAGCATCTCAAAGAACGTATGATGAAATCCATCTCTGCCAACTTCTTCTAAATCATTATGTTTTCCACTGACACGTATACATTTTTGACTATTGACTACTCGAAGATCTTTGGGTTGTTCCGTATTTAAAAAAATTGATTTGAACTGATTCATCCCTGCATTAGTGAAAAGGAGTGACTTATCTCCTATAGGTAGTACAGGAGCGCTTTTCACTCTTTTGTGGGCCTTACTTTCAAAAAAAGTAATAAACGATTCTCTAATTTCGGAACTTTTCATTGATAAAAATGTTTCATAAGAATCTAAACAAATAATATATTCTTAGGATGAAAAATATAATAATTATCGCTCTGTTTTTAGTACTTTTTTCTTCAAATCTCTTCGCTCAAAACAATGCAATTCAATCTATGAAGGTCTCCAGTAAAGAAAATGGAACTGTCATTGAAGTCTTTTCGGAAAAAAATATTCCTCTAGAAAATGTCTCTGCCTGGTATTCAAATGATTGGTTTTATTTAACTTTTTTTGACTCAAGTATCGATTTTGAAAATGGTCAGGATTTTTTGAAGGGTGATATTAAGGATATTGAAATTCAAAATAACGATGAGTCGGGTCAGATTGCTGTTAAATTGGCAAAAAATATTGAATCTTTTGATATTTTAGATTCCTCTCGATTAACTACTTCTTTTTTATTAAGATACTCTCAAGAAGCGTCGAAAAAAATTATTTCAAAAAACGTGGATGATGACGAAATAGAGATTGCATCTTCATCTTGGAAACCATCTGGTAGTAATATGTTGCCTATCTTAGGTGCGATTATTGCTCTAAGTGATATCTCCAATCCAAATACATTTGTTCTTGGAAGTATCACTGCATTGCTTCATTTTGTTTTAAAATTATAGTTCAGAATATTTTTCAGTGTATTCTAAAAGTTTATTCTTGATTCCCTCTTCATAAATAGAATGCCCTGCATCAGGTATAATATGTAAATCAGCCTCAGGCCAAGCTTGATGAAGATCCCAGGCTTGAATTACAGGACAAATAATGTCATATCGACCATGAACGATTACTGCAGGTAAATGACGTATCTTATCAATATTCTCGATTAAAAAATTATCAGTTGGAAACCAACAGTTGTTCATAAAATAATGACATTCTATTCTGGCAAACGCTTCCGCAAAAGAGGCATCGGTAAAATGAGAGATAAATTCATCTTCTAAAATTAATCGTACTGAACTTCCCTCCCATGTACTCCAGGCTTGAGCAGCTTCTATTTTTTTTTGACGATCTTCTCCTGTCAAAATATCGTAATATGCACTCATTAAATTATCTCTTTTATTCTCGGGAATTGGTTTCAAAAATCCTTCCCATTTATCCGGAAAAATATTGTGAGCACCAGACTGATAAAACCAGTCGATTTCTTTTTTTCTTACAAGAAAAATACCGCGTAAAATTAACGCCTTACAAGAATCAGGATGCGTTTGACTGTACGCTAAAGACAAAGTGCTCCCCCAACTGCCACCGAAAACGACCCATTGATCAATGTTTAAATATTTCCTTATTTTTTCGATATCTTCGACTAAATCCCAAGTAGTGTTCTCTCTTATCTCAGCATAGGGAAGGCTTTGACCACACCCTCGCTGATCAAACATTATAATTCTCCATTTCTCTGGATTAAAGTATTCTCGATAAGATGGATCGATTCCTCCTCCAGGTCCTCCATGAAGAAAAATAACAGGTTTTCCATTGGGATTTCCAGACTCTTCAACAAAAATGGAGTGGAGATCTGAAACATCCAAATGGAAAGAATTAAACACGGTTGCTCTAGGAAATAAGTCCATACAATTTAAATTTAATAAAAAATCAATTGTATCGAATAAATATAATTGACGAAAATTTTTATTTGTGTAATTTATCGGGTCTTTTTTGTATGAAAGTTGGCGTATTAAAAGAAAATAAAAATGGCGAAAAAAGGGTGGCAATCATTCCTCAAACTGTCGCAACCCTTTCTAAAAAGGGTTACCATTTTTGTATTGAAGCAGGCGCTGGAGCGAACTCCTTTTATTCTGATCAAGAGTATGAAAAGGCTGGCGCTACTATCAGTGACTCAAATACGGTTTATCAATCTGATATTATTATTAAAGTAAATGCTCCCACTCTTGAAGAAATCAATCAGATTTCTAAAAATACTCTCTTAATTAGTCTTTTTCAGACGATTCGTGATATTGAATTAGTGAAAGCATTAAAAGAACGAGGATGCTCTGCTTTTTCTTTAAATTTATTACCCAGAACTACTTTAGCTCAAAAAATGGATATCTTAAGCTCTCAAGCCAATATCGCAGGATACAAAGCGGTTATTATTGGCTCGGATCATTTAGGAAAATATATGCCTTTACTAATGACTGCAGCTGGAACCATCTCTCCTGCCAAAACCTTAATTATTGGAGCGGGTGTTGCTGGATTGCAAGCTATCGCCACTGCAAAAAGGTTAGGTGCTCAAGTTGAAGCCTTTGATGTTCGCCCTGAAGTCAAGGAACAAGTAGAAAGCTTAGGAGCGAAATTTGTTGAAGTGGAAAGTAGTAGCGATGATGGTGTAGGAACTGGAGGATACGCGAAAGAAACCAGTGATGAGTATAAAGCTAAACAGCAAGAAATCATGAAAGAAAGAATTTCTGTTTCAGATCTAGTTATTACCACTGCTCTTATCCCTAATAGACCAGCTCCAAAGTTAATTACCACTGAAATGGTAGAAATGATGAAACCAGGTTCAATTATCATGGATTTAGCCTCTGAGAATGGAGGAAATTGTGAATTAACTTCTCCTGATGAAATTGTCAATCATAAGCAAATTTTTATTGATGGAAATACCAATTTACCAAGCACAATGTCTACGCACGCAAGCCAACTTTTTTCAAAAAATATTGAAGCGATTATCGACCATTGTCACGGTGAAAATGGTTTTCATTTAAATAAAGAAGATGAAATTGTTAGTGGTATGCTTTTCCTTGATAATGGTGAAATAACTCATCAACCAACTAAAGAGGCTTTATAATGGATGTCAATTTAATCACAATATTTATCTTAGCAATCTTTGTTGGAAATGAAATTATCAATAAAGTTCCTCCAACCCTTCATACTCCATTGATGTCTGGTTCCAATGCTATTTCAGGGATTGCTATTGTTGGAGCTTTGTTAGCTATTAAAGTTGGTGGTGAAATTGGAACGTATATTGGTCTTGCTGCTTTGATTTGTGCTACCATCAATGTAGTTGGCGGTTTTTTAGTTACTGATAGAATGTTAAAAATGTTTAAGAAAAAATGAATTTATTTTACCTTATATCCGCAGTTTGTTTCATCTTAGGTTTAAAAAGACTTTCTCATCCAAGAACAGCCAGAAGTGGAAACTTTTTAGCTGCTTTAGGGATGCTGATTGCTATTGCTGCCACCCTAGCCTCTTCAAATGTTTTAGATTTAAATCTAATTCTTATTGGTGTAGGGGTTGGTGCATTGATTGGCTTTTTATTTGCAACTAGAGTTCAAATGACTGAAATGCCACAGATGGTGGCAATTTTTAATGGACTAGGTGGTGCTGCTTCCGCTCTGATTGCTTCAGCGGAATTTCTTTCAAATCCAAACAGTCCTTATATTATTGTTTGTCTAAGTGTTTTTATTGGATCTTTAACATTCACCGGTAGTTTTATCGCCTTTGGAAAACTACAAGGAATCATTTCAGGAAGAGCAATTACCTTTAAAGGACAGCAATTATTCAATGCATTAATTGCTATTGCTTCATTAGTGCTAATTCTTATCCCAAATCTAATTACTTCTGATTTAATGACTGCATTTATTGTAATCATTATTTTAGCTCTTATTCTTGGAGTTGGATTAACCATTCCAATTGGTGGTGCTGATATGCCAGTTGTGATTTCTTTACTTAATTCTTATTCTGGAGTTGCTGCTGCTGCAACTGGTTTTTTAATAGATAATCAAGCTTTAATCATCAGTGGATCTTTAGTAGGAGCTTCTGGATTAATCTTGACCAATATTATGTGTAAAGGAATGAATCGTTCTCTCGCAAATGTTATTTTTGGTGCTGTTGGAGCAGAATCTTCAACTGGATCAAGCGCTGAAGGCAAAGAAATGAACATTAAAAGCTATTCTACAACTGAAGCTGCAATGATCTTAGATGCTGCAGAAAAAATCATCATTGTTCCAGGATATGGATTAGCTGTTGCTCAAGCCCAGCATGTTGCTCGTGAAGTTGCAGATGCGTTGGAATCAAAAGGTAAAAAAGTTTATTATGCTATTCATCCTGTTGCTGGAAGAATGCCTGGACACATGAATGTTCTTCTTGCAGAAGCAAATGTTTCCTATGATTTATTAAAAGATCTAGATGAAATTAATCCAGAATTTGAAGATTGCGATGTCGCTCTAATCTTAGGTGCAAATGATGTTGTTAATCCAGCAGCAAGACATGATCAATCGAGTCCAATTTATGGAATGCCCATTCTGAATGTTGATAAATCAAAAACAGTAATTATCAATAAAAGAAGCATGAATCCAGGATTTGCTGGAGTTCAAAATGAACTCTTTGGTTATGATAATTCGATTATGGTTTTTGGAGATGCGAAAGATATGTTAAACAGTCTCCTCAAAGAAATCAAAGAATTATAAATTAGTATTTCTACGTATTTTTTCTAAATTCAAACCATGTCAAGTGTAAGTCTATACGAATTAGCTGATGAATTTAAAATCGCTCTCGAAGAACTCACCGATCTTGATGATGAGTATATTCTAGATACCCTAGAATCAATTCAGGGAGAATTCAAACTAAAATCAATCAATGTTGCCAAATTTATTCGAAATCTTGAACATACGGCAGAGGGCATAAAAGAAATTGAAAGAAAACAAACTGATCGAAGAAAAAATTTAGAACAAAAAATTTTAAGACTTAAAGAATATCTGAAAAGTAATTTAGAAAATGTTGGACTAGATAAAATTGAAAATGATGAATTAGTTATTACTATTCAAAAAAATCCTCATAAAGTTTCTATTATAGATGAACACTTGATTCCAAAAGAATATTTTGAAATTCAAGAACAAGTTTCTATCAACAAAACAAAGATTAAAGAAGATTTAAAAAATGGAAAAGATATTCCGGGGTGTGAAATGATTCAAGAAAAACGTTTAAATATCAAATAAATGCTGCAGTTTTTTGCTGAAAAAAGAGTTGTTTTTAATAGAATCCTAGGATTGTTTCTGATTGCATTAGTCTATTTTTCTCCTTCAATCAATATAAATTCCATTAACATGGAAAATTATAATACTTTTCTATGGAATATTTCCGGAATGATTTTGATGGTATTAGGAGCAATAGGAAGAATTTGGGCTTCATTATTCATAGAAGGGCATAAAACAAAAAAAGTAATTTCTGATGGCCCCTATTCCATTATTAGACACCCATTATATCTTTTTAGTCTTATGATTATCTTAAGTTTATTCTTTGCTGTTAAATCGGTTTTCATTGGACTATATCTTTTGACAATGTTTATTTTATTCCATATCCCAACGCTTCTCAATGAAGAAAGAGTCTTAACAGAACTTCTTGGAGAAGATTATATCCATTATAAGAAAAGAGTACCTAGATTTTTTCCAAATTTTCTCATTTATAGAAAAGTAGATAAAAATACTTTTCTAAATATTAGACTTAAAAGAGTTCAGCATGTTATGATTGAAGCTATCCTACTAATCATGCTGTATGAAATAATTGTTATATTAAATTAAATCTTTTTCTCTCATCATATTGATTAAATCTTGATTTAGATAATCAATACTGTGGATATCAAAAGAATCATCCTTCAAATGAATAAGAGTTTGACTTCCGACTTCTAAACCATAAAATCGTTCAAGTATATATCGATAGAAAGATAATTGGAGAGAATAATGCATAAAATTACAGTCATCCAAATGTTTAGATGATTCTAAAATTCCTTTTTTATCATTGAATGCAGATTTTTCAATCTTTTTATTGGTTTTCCAATCAACTAAATGATACATATTTTGCTCTTCATTATAAACTAATAAGTCGATTGTTCCAGCGATGCCGAGCTGTTTTGAATAAACTATAACCTCTGAAAAAAATTTATTATTCGGATTTTTTTTCTTTTCGTTGAGCCAATTTGCACCCACTATGGACATTGGATGTTCTGGAACTATGCTTTCTTTAATAAATGCTTCAAGTTCGTTGTGGACTATAGTTCCTTTTATTGCTCCTTTATTCCACTTTTTAATTACTTGCTCAACTGTTTTACCGGCATATTTAGGATGAGTATTAATAAGTTTTCTAGCAACATTTTCTTGATCAAATTTTTCAAAAAAATGATGAATGAATTGTGTTACGCTTTCGAACTCAAAATGAGGATTTTCTGTAAGTATATATCGATGATTTTCTTGATCAAGACTAATATCATTTTCAAAGAGTTTATTCATAATTATTTTTCTTGGATAATCTTTGATTCCTTGGATTGTCGTCTCAATTTATTTACCCGGACACGTGTAATTCTTCTTTGATAGAATCCTAATGTCCAACCAATAATTAATAAAATAGGAATAATTATTCTTTCCGGAGTATTAGAATTGATTGTAAAGAAAAGCAGTATTAACGCAGTCAATAATTGAATACTATACTGAACCGAGTTCAAAACACGTAGTCTACGCTTCATTAAACGCCGATTAAGTCTAATACTAATCTTATTACTTGGCCAGAAGCACCAGTTTTTTGAATATAGCTTCTATTTTCAACGTGATAGGAAGTCCCAGCTACATCAAAATGAACCCATGGAATATTTTCTCCAACAAATTCTTTCAAAAATGCAGCTCCAGCGATAGTACCTGCTTGCCCTGGAGAACCAAGATTTTTTACATCAGCTACTTTTGATTTAACTTGATCACAATATTCTTTCCAAAGTGGCAATTGCCAGACAAGTTCTCCAGTATTATCAGAAGATTTTTGGATTCGATTGACTAAAGTTTGGTCGTTACCCATGAGTCCAGTAGCAATTTTTCCTAGCGTAACAACAACGGCACCTGTTAAAGTAGCAAAATCAAGCATAAATGATGGCTTATAATGTTTGCTAGCGTACGCCAAAGCATCAGCAAGGATTAATCTACCTTCTGCGTCTGTATTTAATACTTCAATAGTTTTACCATTATATGCTTTGAGGATATCTCCAGGTTTCATAGCAGAGCCACCAAGCATGTTATGAGTAGATGGAATTAAAGCAACCACATTAATTTTTGGTTTCAAAGTAGCAATTGCATTCATTACTCCTAGAACTATTGCGGAACCACACATATCGAACTTCATTTCATCCATTCGAAGACCTGGTTTCAAAGAAACGCCCCCTGTATCAAATGTCAACCCTTTACCAACAAGCGCAATTGGTTTTTCATTTTTAGGACCATTCATATATTCCATGATGATAAATTTTGGTGGCTCATTTGTTCCTTGAGCAACACCAGCGAAAGATCCCATGCCCATTTTAGTAAATTTTTCTCTATCAAAAATTGTAACTTTCATTTTACCTTTTTGACCAACTTCTTTAGCAAATTCTGCTAAGCGAGTAGGAGTAGTTACATTTCCTGGATGGTTCGCTAAATCTCTAGCTGCACATACTGCATTAGCAATCTTCACTCCCTTTTCTGCTGAAGATTTGTTGCAAGATCCCACCATTGTAATAGATTTTAAAGAATAATTAGCACGATCATCTGTAAAATAATCTAAGAAACGATAGCTAGATAAAATTAGACCCTCAGAAAACGCCTGACAAAAATATGCTTCTTCCTCTTCTGCAGGGCATTCAACTGCAACATTTTTAAAATCATTTTTAATTGCGTGATTAATTAAAGTACCAGCTGCCCTTCTAAAATCTTCAGGAGTTCTTTCTTCAAATTTTCCTAACCCAAAATAGGCAATACGACACTCTTCTGTTATTTCAAAAACTAGGTCTCCCACATTCCCTTTTTTATTTTGTGATTTAAAAAGACGCGCTAAATCATCATCCATTTCATCGCTATAGGTTGGAACACCAACTAGACAATAGTCCTCATCTACTAAATCATTAGTTTTGATAAATTTTAGTTTATTTATATGTGCCATAAGATCTCCTAATCCAAACTTACATTATGATTGTATTTCAAAAATTCACCTTTATCATTTTTAATGACTGTAACAAAAGTAAAATGCGCTGTACACGCTAGACGCCTTCCATGACGTTTGCTCTCAGCGTAAGCACTAACTGATATTTCAATTGAAGAAGTTCCAGCTTCAATGACCTCAGCTTCACAGTTTACCCAATCTCCTAAAAATACAGGCTCTTTAAATTCAACTTTATCCATTGCACGTGTTACTGCAGTATAAGCTTCAGTATCTTTGACAAAACGATTTGCAGCTTTTCCAGCAGCAAGATCTAACCATGCTAGCATGTAACCACCAAAAAGACTTCCAGCTGCATTGATATGTTGATATTGAACTAGTTCAGAGTATTTGGCAATGAATTTTGACATATCGAAATTTAAGTGATTTAAATCCTTTGAACAGGTTTTTTTGATTAAAATTCTATAATAGTTTCGCTTTTTGTTTTCCTTCAGATAAATCAACCTTAGAAAAGACATAAGCGCCAAGAATAAATAGTACTAAAACTGATAAAATTCCCATTCTAGCTGCAAGTTCATCATCATTAACTCGAGAACTAATAACTAGTGTAACTGAACCCATTAATAACGGTCCAATGACAGCTGCAAATTTGCCCCACATGTTATAAAATCCGAAAAATTCTCCAGATTTTTCTTCAGGAATAATTCTCGCATAAAAACTTCTACTTAACGTTTGAATTCCTCCTTGAAAACATCCCAACAACACTGCAATAGCATAGAAATGCCAAACCTCTGTCACTAAAGAAGCGGAAATAATAATAACCATGTACCCAAAAATTCCTAAATAAATCGCGTTTTTGATGCCAATATTTTCTGAAAATTTGACATAAAGTAATGTTGCAAAAAACCCAATAAATTGGATTAAGACTAAGGCTCCCATAATTGATGTTTGAGAAAAGCCTAATTTAATCCCAAAATCAGCTGCCATTCTCACAACAGTGTCAACTCCATCAATGTATAGCCAATAAGCAATTAAAAAAGTAAATACCACTTTCAAATTCTTAATTTCATTAAAAGTATTTTTGAGTTCTTTTAGTCCATCTTTTATTGATTGAGAAATTGAAGTTTCTTCATGAAGGGCTGGCTCTTGAACAAAAAAGAAAATTGGCAGAGAAAAAACTGCCCACCAAATTCCCACAGAAATAAATGAATATTGAATCGCCTGAGTTGAGTTCTCCAAACCAAAACTTGCAGGAAAGGTAAGCATTAAGAAATTAATTACAATTAAAATACCTCCACCCAAATATCCCAATGCAAATCCTAAACCAGAGACAAAATCTATATTTTTTTCATGGCTTACTGCAGGGAGTAATGAGTCATAAAACACATTACCTCCTGAGAATCCAATAGTAGCTAAAACATACACAATTAAAGCAATTGGCCACATACCTTGCGCAATAAATCCCAATGAAATAGACATGACTATCCCCAAAAATGCAAAGAAGATCAGAAAACGTTTTTTTAAAGTTCCCCTATCGGCAATAGCGCCTAAAATAGGAGCTAAAAGTGCGACAAAGATTGAAGCAAGTGAATTACCTAATCCTAAATAAAAAGTACTCTGAGATAAATTTTCAGAAGAGGACCAAAATTGCGAAAAAAAGATTGGGAAAAAACCAGCCATAATGGTTGTGGCAAAAGCAGAATTGGCCCAGTCATAAAGAGCCCAGCTATAAATTTTCTTATTAACCTCTTTCATTACCCTTTCCTAATTGACAACTTAAATGTAATCCCATTTAAATCAAAAGATTCCCGAAGTTTATTCATTAGAAATCTTTTATAACTTACAGAAATTAATTTTGGATAGTTGGTGAAAAATGCAAAAATAGGAGGATTGATATGCACTTGTTCTACAAATTTAATTTTGATTAACTTTCCTTGAATTGCTGGAGGAGAATGTTGAACTAAGACTTTCTCTAACCAATTATTTAACTCTTTTGTTGAAATTTTTGAAATATTTTTATTATATAATTCCCAGGCACTCTCTAAAATATTTGAAATTCTCTTTTTAGTTTTTGCTGATACAAAAAGTAAGGGATAATTCTGTAATAAAGGAAAATCATAGTACATATCCTCTTTAAAGGTGTCAGCTGATATGTTTGATTCAGCTGTTAAATCCCATTTATTAATTAAAATAATTAGTCTTTTTCCTTTTTTTAAGACTTCATTTACAATTGATTTATCTTGTTTAGAAATTCCTTTTATAGCATCTATAACTAGTAAAACAATATCTGACCTTAGTAAAGCATCCATTGCTCTTAAAGAGCTATAAAATTCTATGCTATCATCTATCTTACTTTTTTTTCTCAATCCAGCCGTATCAATTATTCGTATTTGCTTTCCATGCCATTTAATGTTTGTATCAATTGAATCTCTTGTAGTCCCAGCAATATCTGATACGATTGCTTGATCTTTTTGTAATATTGCATTTAGAATAGAAGATTTACCTACGTTAGGCATTCCTACAATTGAAATAGATAAAATTTTTTCTTCAGTAGCGTCCAACAAATTTGATGAGGAAGATTTAAGAATCTCATCTAATAACTCTCCGACGCCTGAACCATTTAGAGCTGAAATAGAAAATAATTGATCCCACCCCAGTTCATAAAATTCATGTAGATTTTCCTCAATCTTAGAACTATCATTTTTATTGATTGCCAAAAAAGATGGTTTAGAGGACTTTTTAACAAGTTGAGATAAAAATCTATCAGCAGGATTGAGTCCATCCTTCCCATCTACTAGCATTACAATAACATCACACTCTTCAATGGCATGCCCTATTTGCTCTTTAATTTTTTGATTAAAAAAATCATTATTATCTCCAATAAATCCACCCGTATCAATGACATCGAATTTGTGATTGATCCATTCACCAGAAGCATACACTCTATCACGAGTTACTCCTTCAGTTTCATCTACGATGGATATTCGGGAGCTAGATAGACGATTAAATAAGGTAGATTTACCCACATTTGGACGTCCAATAATAGCGATTTTTGTATTTTTACCCATAATGGAGAATAATACTAATTGATAAAATAGAGTCCTAATAAATTATTGGAAGAGAAGTCAAACTTGTGAAACTAAAAATACCAATAAATCTATCCAAAGAATTATAGAGAGCAATATGGTGATTGCAAAAGGATTTCTTCTAAGAGAAATTTTTGGATTAATTTCTCTAATTGCAAAATGAATTGATCTGAAAAATACATATGCCCAAGCTAATAATAGTGTAAAGAGAGTAACGTGACTAACAATGTAAGCAATTATACAATATACATAGAAGATTATTGGAGCTTGATGTAAGTTTTTTAAATGCTCTCTTGAAGCTTGTATCTCATCTGGAACAACTTCCCAAGAAGGCATAAACTTTAACCATTTGGGATCTAATGATTTATTTAGAACCGCATTTTTTACTTTTTGAGCATTTAAAGAAGTTTGCAATAAAGTAAGAAAAACTAATGGAAAAATTGGGAATAAAATTAAAGTAGAAGACATTTATTGACCCAAGTAAACTCTAAGAGGCTCACTACGAGTTTTATGTGCTAAACGTCTGATTGCTTTTTCTTTGATTTGACGAACTCTTTCTCTAGTTAAACTGAATTGTTCTCCAATTTCATTTAAAGTAAACGAACGATCTCTATTAATTCCAAAATACATTTCTATAACAGATCTTTCTCTTTCAGTTAAAGTGCTTAATGCAGATGCAATTTCTTCTTTCATCGAGGTATCCATGACAGTATTATCTGGATCTCTTTCTTCTTGGTCTTCAATGACATTTATTAAAGAACTATCCTCTCCCTCAGCAAAGGGAGCATCTAAGGAGCTATGTCTACGAGAATATTGTAAAGCATTAAATACTTCTTCAGTTTTGATATCAAGCTGATGGCTAATTTCTTCCACCTTGGGTGGTCTTCCCATTTCAGCCTCAAGTTTTTCAGCTGCTTTAGTAATTTTTGTAATAGTACCTACGCGATTTAAGGGTAAACGAATCAGCCTTCCTTGTTCAGCTAAGGCTTGTAAAATAGCCTGACGAATCCACCATACAGCATAGGAAATAAATTTAAATCCTCTTGAAGGGTCAAATCTTTTTGCTGCTTTAATTAGACCTAAATTTCCTTCATTGATAATATCAGAAAGAGATAGACCATTTCCTTGATATTTTTTAGCGACTGAAACAACAAATCGTAAATTAGCTTCCACAAGTTCTTTCATTGCGTTTTGATCGCCTTTAGCAATTTGAACAGCAAGTTCAACTTCTCTATCAGGAGAAAGAGGTTCATATTGAGAAATTTCAGCAAGATACATGCTAATGGTACCACTAGCCACTTTTGATCTTCTAATACGTTTATCAGCTCGTTCTAATGCAGCTTTTCTTGCTTCTTCTTTTTCAATCTCAAGAGCGAGAGCATCTGCATCAGTTCCTTCTAAATTTTGGAGTTCTTTTTCGAGTTGTTTAGCGGATAATTTTTTAGCTGCCATAATAGTAGATTAACGGGTCAAAATTTAAGAAATTTACCAAGATTTTCAATATTTTATTTTTTTGTCAAATCTTCAATGGCTTTATCAAGATCTTCAAATTTGAATTGATATCCACTTAATAAAGTGTTTGAGGGAATGGTTTTAGGACCATAGAGAACTAATTCTTTCATATCGCCAACCATATTTTGAATAAATTTTGGAATAAAAAATACCCATTTATTATTTGGATTTTTTGGTGATTTAATTGTCTGATAAAATTTGTAATGAGTGCAAGATTGAGGAGATATTAAATTATAATTACCTTCTTCGACGTTTTCATCAACTATATAGTCAATAAAACCCACTACATCATCTAAATGAATCCAGGGGAAAAATGCACTATTCACTCCTGGTACTGGAAAACATAACAAAAGGAGTGGTTTAATCATTTGAATAAATGATTTTTTTAGAATAAACCCTATTCTTAATTGATAGATTTTAACACCTTTAAACGATTCAAATGAACGACAGGCCTGCTCATTTGCTTGACAAACTTCAGCTAAAAAACCACTTCCCGCTTTAGATAGCTCATTGACCTCTTTCTCTTCGTTCAAAAATCCATAATATCCAATAGCAGATGCATTCAGAATTTTTAATGGACGGATAGAATTTCGTAACAAAAATTCTTTCAATTGATATGTTGTATTGACTCGACTATCTAAAATCTTTTCTTTAACAGTTTTAGTCCAAAGAGTTCCTACATTTTCTCCGCTCAACTTAATGACAATTCGAATATCATGAAGTTCATTTGGATTGTCTTGATTCCAATCAATAATTTTAACCTTTGAAGTGTTGAGATCGGAATATTTTTTAGGATTTCTTGAAAGTACAAAAATATCGTGCCCATTATTTTCAAGAACTGAAACTAAACGTGAACCCACAAACCCTGTTCCACCTGCAATTAATATTTTCATTTCTTTTGCAGAGACTTTAATACGTTCTGAATTTTCTCTTGAGTAGAAGGATTAAACCAATTTTCGATTAAAATATCGCTAGAGAACTCTTTTCCATGAAGTAGTGACTCTTTTAAACGAATGAATGGCTCTCCGGCTGCAATATAAAATTGAGCTAATTCTTCTGCACGATGAATGGCTTTTTTGGTCGCTCTCTTTTTACCAATAAAGGGGTTAGAAAAATACTCGTTAATTAATCCTCTTTGAAAACATTCTTTGGGCGAATAAAGACGACATTGAGAGGCTACTTCAAAAAGATAATCCCTTCGAATTGTTTGGCTAATAATAGTTAACATATCCAAGGGCAAGTCAATACCAATGGCCATTTCATTTAACCCCATCCTCTGTTTTCCAAACATTCCAATTCGATAATCTGATGCTAGGGCTAACAAGCACCCTCCTGCAATAGCATGACCAGAAATGACTGAAATGACGGGCCCTGGAAATTTTCTGATAGACTGTAATAGATTGCTCAAAGAAGAAAAAATTTCACCGACTTCTTCTTTCGTAGTAGCTGCCGTCAAATCCTTTAAGTTTAAACCAGCACTAAAAACTTGATCATTGCCTAAAATAATAATGGCTTTGGAGTCATTTAAGGAAAGCTCCCTTATCATGCTTCTTTGTCTTTCAACAGTTAATAGGTTTGGTCCTTTATCTCCTAATTGAATCGTTTTTATCTGATTGGAAATTGAAACTTTCATAAATATTATTTATTCAATTCTTTCTTAATAGCATCAAAGACTGGCACAGTTTGTTGTTTTTCAAAATCAAAACAAACAAGGGTCATAAAACATTCAATAGAAGGATCGTTATCATCTCCGACAAAAAGTCCGTATTGATAATCAAAACTTTTTCCTCCAATACGAGAAATTTTCAACCCAATTGTTAATTCCTCAGGATGTTTGATTTGTTTTAAATATTCTAATCTCATTGATGCAACAATGAAGGGAAATTCAATCTTATTATATGGTTTTAAGCCTAAATCAGCCGCATGCCTTACACGCGCATCTTCAAAATAGGCTACGGCAGTTCCATGATTGATATGTCCCAGCATATCTTCATCGTACCACCTAGTTTCCATTGAATAAAAAGTTGTATATTGATTTTTAGTTAAGCTGCTCATCTATCAAAAATTGAGGGTTATCTTTTGGAAAAATACATTGCTCTTTTTTACCAAACCATAAATATCTTTTTCGTGCAATCAAATCATATCCCCAATTCCAAATGACATTTGGAAGAAGATATTTTGCGAATCTTAAAGGGTGTTTTATAATCTTTAAAATCAAAAAAACTGCTTCAGATTTATTGTATAGCTTATTATCATATTTCACAAAAACTGTGTTTTGTAGATGATATTTCTGATCTAATTCTTTTTGAGCATATGGAGATTGTAAAGGACTAAAATAAATTAAACTATTTTCCGAATATCGAGATAAAAAATTGATTAATTTTGAACACAAAAGACAGACTCCATCATAAAAAATAATTAACCTCATTACAAAAAAGGAAAGAAAAATGAGGTTTGTTTTTTGTAGTCTTCATGGTCATCAAATCGAGATAGTGATTGTTCAATTCTGCGCATATTAGGATACCAAACAAAAGCGATAAAGATATTTAGAATAACCACAGGAATCCACCACATCACTGCTTCAATGGACATCAGCACAAAGGAAAAATAAATTAGGAATTCTCCAAAATAATTGGGATGGCGACAATGGGACCACAGTCCATCTTTGATCAATCCTTTCTGATACTTTAGAAAAGTAAATTTTTGCATATCTGATACAAAGTGATACCAGACTCCAAAAATAAAGCAGATTATGGCTCCAAATAAAATTGGAATTGAAGCCATATGAGATTCCGATGCAATGATATAAGCCGGTGTCCAGTAAGCACAGAGCCCAACAAAAATCAAAGTTCCATAAGAAAATTTTACAGGTTTTTCCCAGGTCTTATCTGGAAAAATCTGGCTTTTCATCACCCACATCAATCCATAAGACCCATGAAGAATAAGATAAATCCATGCTGTTAAGTTATTCCATTGATTGAAATAGGATATCAACCCTAGAACAATAAACCAAGTAATTCCCTTGCAGAAGTCAATGATGTGTTTTTCTTTAATTACCATAACAGAAAAATGGTATTATTAAAATTCCAAGCATCAAAATAATTCGTGTTAAATTAGAACGATATTTGAAAATCGTATCTTTTTTATTCATTGGATAAAGCATTCCAAGCTAACATTCCACCATCAACATTAATGGCGTTGTATCCTTGAGCTCTCAACATAGCCGTTGCCTGAGCTGATCTTCCTCCACTTCTACACACAACATAAATTTCTTGCTCTTTTTTTGATTCAAGCTCATTCATTCTAATGGGAAGTTCTTGTAGTGGTAATAAGGTTGCTCCATCGATATGACCTAATTCACCATCAAACTCTGCTGGAGTTCTAACATCCAAAAC
>Ga0255766_10002148_pt1 | contig 17647 bp, 11 predicted proteins | sample 071ome_23_FD_179966 | JGI IMG/M metagenome (GOLD analysis project Ga0255766, IMG submission 179966) | Coastal salt marsh microbial communities from the Groves Creek Marsh, Skidaway Island, Georgia - 071403BT metaG (version 2) | ecosystem: Environmental > Aquatic > Marine > Intertidal zone >... | reverse complement strand
GGCGGAGACGACAAAGTCATCGAGGTCTGCGAGTGGCAAGTCGAGTCCGACGTTTGAGTTTAGCGCCATGCCGGGGAAGAGCGCGGGCGTCCAAAGGAATGTCAACAACGCCCGGCCGAGAAGCGCGAGCATGCAGCACGTGAGCGAGGCGGCGACCAACGCGAAGCGGGAGACGATGACGCCGTCGTCGGCGGGTACGAATGAAGCACCGGTGCGAGCGACTGTAAGTGAACCGGCGACGAGCGCGGCGGAGGATGCGTCGTCGCCGGAACCCATGGTGGTGGACTCGCCGAACGGATCCGACGCGAGTTCGGCGTATGGCTCGACGCCGCCGCCGAACGGCGGTTTTAGCATGGGCGCGGGAGGAGGATCGACGGGTGGGTCAAAGAAGTCGACGTCGTTTAGGAACCGGGCGAGCTCGCTTCGCGTGGAAACTCCGACGACAAACACGTCCATGGAGACTCCGGGATCTATGCGGAGCGATAGTAGCACGTTTGGAGGAGCGTCGCCCGCTTCGCCAGTTTTCGCTTCGCCGACGCCGAAAAAGTTTGAGTTTGCGGCGCCGCCGCCGTCGAAGCCGTCGCCAAGAAAATCGTCCCCGAACGGTGGATCCGCAGATAAGCCGCCGAAATCGCCGGGGCTGTTTAATATGGGATTGGAGGAGAAGACTCTGAGCGCTTCGACAAAGAGTCGTAGTTTCAAGTACGCGCAACGCGCTGGCAGGGAGAAACGTTCAGTGGAAAGTCCGACCGCGGCGCAGGTGGACGTGAGTCAACTTTCCCGATCGGCGGCGAAAATCTCCATTCAAGAATACAACGCCGAGGAGACGGAACGGCTGAGACAACAGGGGAACGCCCTTTATCGCGAGCAAAAGTACGCCAAAGCGGATGACATGTATACTATGGCGATTCTCGCCCTCGCAACGGCGCCTCGGACGGATTTCACCGTCAGGAAAGAGGATGCGAATCCATTCGGTGCCGAGTTTTCCACTTTCGTCGGTCGCGAGGCGGCGGTGTTGCTCACGAACAGGGCAGCCGCACGCATGATGATTCCGAGCGAGGTGAAGCCGGAAGAGATGACGCTCGCGTTGGAGAAGGAAATGTTGCTCCGAGCGCTGATGGATTGTGAACACGCGATTCACGCGGATGCAACGTATCCACGTGCTTTTGTCCGAGCGGCGGGGTGCCACATTAAGATGGCGGCGTTCGAAGATGCGTTGGCTCTGTTGGAGAGTGGTAACGTCCCGGAGGATGCGGAGATTGAAAAAGCGACGGTGGAAGCCAAGGCGATGCTCGAGCACCTCAATAAAATTGACATGGGCTTGACAAAGCTCCGAGACTTCGACGCCGGTTTGCCGAGAATGGGTAGCGACGAACTTGCGCATCCGCTGGATGAAGTACGAGAGAGTCTCGTGCAGAGTGTCGCGGCGCTTTCGGCGTATCCAGCCATCTACGCGAGCAGGCACGCGAAGACTTTTATTGAGACCAAGGCGCTTTTGCTCAACGCATGCGGAGCTTACCACGAGGCGTGTACTTTCATCACTGAAATTGAAAAGTACGGCATGAAGGATGAAAGTTGGGTGCCAAAGTATACATTCACCGCGTTTTTCGGCAAGGGTGACCTACGCGCGGCGATCGAGTATGCAGACCAGGCGACGGGACACGATTTGGACCCAGAGTTGGTTTCGATGGCCAAGACGATGATGAAGGGAAAAGATGAAGGGAACGCGCTTTTCAACGCCAAGAAATACGCTGATGCCGTCAAAGCGTACACGATTGCATTTGAGGCTGGTACGGCGCCGATCGCGGCGGCGTACTGTTCCGTCATCTTGGGTAATCGCGCTGCCGCTTATCAAGGCTTGAATGAGACATTGAGCGCGTTGGCCGATTGCGGGCGAGCGCTGAGCTTCAATCCGTGGAACATAAAGGCGCTCAGTAGACGCTCATCGATTCACGAATCCATTCGATGCTGGAACGAGGCAGTGAACGATTTGAAGGCGTACATTCAGATCGCAGGGCGCGCCAACTACGACTTGTTTTCTTCCACTCAGGAGCGCAGAAACGCCTTGGCATTGGCGACGGAGCGCCTTCGCACCGTAGAGCCAAGGACTCAGGCACAAGCGCATTCGCAAGTTGATATGTATCAAATACTCGGCTTGAGTAAGTTACGCTTTCAAGCGACCGCAGCGGATATCAAAAAGGCGTACCGAGCGTTGGCGCTCAAGTTTCACCCCGACAAATCCAACCGAAACATGCACGCTTGGGTACCCGCGCAAGCGCTTCACGACGACGCAGACCGTTTGTTTAAGCTTCTCGGCGAAACCAATGCACAGCTCGGGGACCCAGCCCTTCGACGTGTCTTCGACGAGACGGAGCGCATCCGAGACGCTTCACAACAGAGACGCACGTTTACTCGATCGAGTACGTGGTCAGCGTCCAGCGCGAGAGATTTCCAGTACGGCCAAGACATGCCTTGGACATCCGCCCCGCGTCGCAAGCCCCGCGTCAACCGCGAAAAGACGGGCAACAATTACTATTGGGACTAATAGTCCTCACTCGACCCGCATAGAACCGCATTGACTAGTTTGAATGTCGTCGTCATTAGGGTGACATTGTTGTATAACACACACACACACACACACGCACACACACACAGCACCTCCCACCACCCACCTACGCTACCTCACTGTGCGACGACCGAAGACGCCCCGACCTAGCGCGCAGTCGATCGAGAACATCGATAGCCCTCACTCTCCTTCGTTTCGGTGCCCGACAATCGACGATGAGCACGGCCAAGTACTCGGGCATCGCCGTCGCCGCCGCGAACCGAGCGGCGCTCGCGCGTCAGGAAGCCGAGGCTGAGCGCGCGAGCTCGGTTCGTCAAGTGGACGCAAAAGAGATGGCGCTGCTCCAGCACCTTCGGAAAACAATGACGGCGGAATCCATCCTCGGCGCTGGAGAAAAGTCGTCGGCTACGACGACGAAAACGGGTGACGAAGAGCGACGGGTGCACGAAGCGGCGGCGAGCGGACGAACAGAGACCGACGCGACGCGTTCTCCTCGCGTAGGACTGAGCGGTGATGGAGTCGACGACGACGGAGAAAAAGAAGAAGAAGCCAGAATTCCACCTCGTGAAAAGCGTCACATGAGCAAAGCTGAGCGTAAACGTCTCAAACGTAACCGCTCGCGCGGTGTCGAAGAAGCGCCGCCAAACAAAAAGCGTTCATCAATTGTCGATCAAACCGACGAGCAAACCGAAAAGAACGGGGAGAGGAGGGCGAAAAAAATGAAAAAGGCGAAAAAGGAAAAGAAGAAATCGTCGACTTTAGGTCCCGTAGCGCGTCCTCGCGCGTAAGCGAGGCTTGCAGTTTGTATTTGAGTTAGTTGTACACCCATCACATACAATATGTACATACAGTATAAAGAAACCTACCCACCACGCGGAACGCGAAATCGAACTCTCAAGTCGTAGTCTCCAGCAGTCGTTCATCTTGCGCGGCACAAAACCGCACGTCATGAAGGCGTTCACGGAAAAGAAGGAACAGTTTGATGCGTGGCTGAAGACTCAATCCGACCCGGTACGTGCCGCGCGAACGCAACGATGGACAATGGATGAAGACGACGAAGCGGATGGTTTGAAGCGCGGCTTGAAACGATCGGACAACCTAGGACAGGGTGTACGCGACTGGACGTTTTGACGTCGGGGGAGATCGGGGGAGATGGAGGAAACGAGTGAAAACGGCGGGTAAATGAGTCGTGACGCGAAGACTGACGAGCGAGAATGGTGTGTGATGACGTGAAATAGGTTGAGGTAGGGGTCACTGCCGCGGGTGGCGCGCTTCAGGGTTCGGTGCTCGGTTACGGCTTGGGCATGATGAACAAGTCCCTCGAAGCGCAAGCGGCGAACATGCCAAACAAACCGCCGACGATGGCGCAAGGTTCGTTCAGTGGCCCACCGAGAGTGCTCGCGTTGAACTTGGCCGTATTTTCGGCGGTTCAAGGTGGTTTGACGCTCGCTATTAAAAAAGCGCGCGGAGGCGTCGAGGACATTCAAGGCTCTATGATGGCCATGTTTGGGGCTGGTAGCGCGTTGAGTCTTGTCGGTGCTGCGACTGGTTCGCCAACAGGTGCCATGGGAGGTGAAGCGCCGAAAGATGCGGTCGGAGTCATGACGGATGCGGTGAGAACTGGTGCTCTTTTTGCGCTCTTGAACGGGGCGTTTATGAAGGTTGGGCAAGCGTTTAGTGGTAAGGATTCTTCGCAAGACTACCTTTACGCGCATGCGAGTAACATGCTGACGACTTTGGGTCTCGAAAAGTACGAGAAGAACTTCAGAAAGGGTTTGTTGACGGATGATACACTTTTGTTGCTCAACGACAGCGCTCTTCAAGAGGTGAGAATCCCACCTGGGCCGAGACTGAAGATCTTGAACTACGTGGACGCTACGCGCGCCCAAATGGCTCAAGCCTACCAGAACCGCCCAATGTCTCTCGCCGTTCCGGAGCAGGACGAACCTAAAGCTTAATTTCCCTATCCAAGTAATCCGAGTTAGTAGAATCAGTAGTTTTGAAATGACGACGGCAGACACGTTAAATCATCGAAGAAGAGAGCACGATTTCGTTGCAGTATTTGTATGACTTCATCATTATAAGACAAAACTTTGAACCGTAGTAAACGAAAGAGTCCTAACTAGACTTTCTCTTGTTCTTGGACATGGCCAAGGTCATCGAGGCCTCAGTCACTCTGCCGACGTGAGACGGCGTGGAGTAATGGACGGCATCGACAGACACTCCACTGTAAGCGCGGCGGCCATTCTTAGCGTTCGAGCGCGCTTCAGTCAACTCACGTTCACGTTGCGACTCGCGTTCAGCCTCAGCACGGACAAGTCCGGATCTGAGCGCCTCATAAAAGCAGAAGAAGATGGCAGAGTTGATTCCATTGGAGATGGCGCGCGGGCGCACTCCAGTGAAGAAGGTGCGCACACGACCCATGCCTGCGGGAGAATCTTGCCATACTCCACGGATCGCCCCACCAAAGCTGGGTCGAGATGACGCAGCGCACATCATTCGCGTCTTGACAACATCCAAGGGCGTGGTAGCAGCGGCAGCGACAGACCCCGCGATGAGACCCATCGCGATGTCTGCACCAGTGCTACTTTCGTCCTTGCTCTTCTTCGTGAATGAGCGATGCATCGTTCGAAGAGTCTCATACGCTGCAAACTTGACAGCCATGTCAGGCACGTCTTCAAGGAGCGTTGGGATGTAGCCGGTGAACAGACCTCGCGGACCGGCAGCAGCAGTAATTCTGCGACCAGCGGCGATGACGTTGGGGTAAACACCAGCTTGAACTGAGCGAATGCACACTGCCGCTGGGACCTTGACGATGGACGAGCCGAGGGCACCGATGCCACCAGCAACGAATGCAATGGTAGACACCGGCATATCTGACTTCTCCTGTAAGAGCTTCTTGGCGGTGCCGTAGAAAGCAAAGTATGCGCCGATGGCGACACCCGCTCCAGTGGCAGCTCCGAAGCAGCCCTTGTACAGAAGAGCCAGTTCCGCAGTCATCTTCGTCGCCCCAGCCTTCGCTGCAGAGGCGAAGGAGCGTTTGCCTAAGCTAACCGCTCCGCTTGAGACGGCACCAAGGCCGACACCATACTTTCCACCGCTAGGCGGGGGCGTCGCTGGCGTCACACCCTTCAAAGCGGCTTGCATGCGCACCTTCACTGTGTCCAAGGGATGAATCGTACTTTGACTCGCCGCTCGAGCCAATCCACCAGCGATAATGTCCTTTACGGGGACAAAACGCCCGATATCCTTGAGGACACCCGTTTGCGCGGCGGTTGCCAACGAAACCTCGACGTACTCCTCACCATGACGTCGGGGTCGTGTCAACCGCCCTCGGCGGCTGAGCACCGTCTGCGCGGAAATTTCCTTCTTACCCATCTCAAGTGTTATTTTGATATTCGTTTCTTGGTTGTTCTTGTCGTCTAGTAAAATCGAAGTCACTATAGACTAAGCGGAAGCAATAGCAGTACACAAAGAATACACTCTAAAAAGAGATTTCTTTGTATGCCGCCGCTTTGGACGCTCCTCGCTCACACGACTCACCAGTTAGAAACTGTTCGTCTAAATGCCTTAGACGAGCCTGTATCGACTGTCCCCCCTGCTGCGCTACGCTAGGTAGAAGCGCTGAAGAGACAACTGATAAGGCTTTCTGTTGCCAAGAACTTTCTTGTCGCCACGCAAGCGCTAGACTTCGCAAGTCTATCGCAGGTATGGGTACGCGTACGCTCGCTCCGTACGCACTCGACAAGTTCACCTGCGTCGGCCAACAATCGCACCATCGGGCGCGCGCATGTAGGGTCAGTGTCTAGGACGACTCGACTTCGAGCTCCCACGAGCGTAGAGCTCACTTGAAAACGCCTAAACGTAGAGAAAAACGCCGAAAATGTCACCAATGAGGAAGTCAACACGTGGCGGCGTTTGACCATATGAAAAAACAGTCGCAAGAAGACCCCGCGAAGCAACGCACCGTCTCGCGCGTGTAATACGCTCGCGCCGCGTCGTTCCAAGCGCCCGAAGTTCTGCCGGGAACCAATACGACGGACCAGAGTAAAACCTACAATCGTTCCCGCGCGTTTGCCGTCAGTACATCACCCTTGACAGCGCCGAAACCCGTCGCATCGTATGAATAATCAAATCAAACTCTCGCGCAAACGGGCGGCACCACATCGTCATCCGAGTCTTCCCGCGCGACACGTACCTCTAGCGCGCAGATGAACAAGATTGAATAAAACACTCGAATCGGGGAAGAAAGAAATCCGCCGACGACACTCGAACCACCGGATCTGTTACTCGCTCGCAACTTCTGGCTTAACGACGGCATCGCATCACCGAACGCATCGGTCGCCTCCGTGTGGGCGCGCGCTCGAACGATCGATTCGTTTATTTCTTCTCTTCTCCCACTCGTAGCGCGTTCGATCGGGACGTTTCGACCGCGGGACTTTGTTTCACAAAAGTTCCGTGTTCGTTTCGTGCGTCAAACTCTCTTCGATGCACGTCGCGTGGGGCCGCGCGTCGAAGGATGGCGCGGGTGCCGCAGCCGCGAGTCGCACCGCCGCGACGCACCTCTGCGCTGGCAATGCTAATTTTGAACCGATAAGCGCGTGGCGTGTTCGTTCTCGTACTTTGTCTTTTTTAAAACTATGTATATTTTATTCAGCGATGTGGAGCGCTACAGTATGGGCCGTGGAAAGGGGAACTCGTTTCGCGCTCGCGGTTGAAGCGCGACCGGCGCTCGACGAGGGATTGGACGGGACGCGTGATTCGGTATGACTAAGAAGAGCGTAGACGTGCATTTTACAGCTTAATAGACTACTTTTCGCGTTGGCTAAGAGGATGTGGCGAGCGCAGCGATGGCATCAGGGTCGACGGGAAGCGCAGCGCTGAGCGCGCACGCTCCGCCACGGTCGACGACAAAATCGTCCTCGATGCGAACGCCGATGCCTCTGAGCTCCTTCGGGACGTCCGGGTCGTTGGGTGGGAAGTATAATCCGGGTTCAATTGTGAAGACGGTGTTGAGCTCGAAGGGTGTGGCGATGCCGATGGTGGGCACGTCGTGGGTGTCGGCGCCAAGCCAATGACCGATAGAGTGCGGGTAATACTTCGTGTATGCGCCGCTTCTAATGAGGGATCGAGCGTCCGAGTTCGGAAGAAGCTTTGACAAACCATGCGCCAGGACTTCGACGGATAGGCGATGGATGTCTGCTAACGATGTCGCGCCATCTGCCCGCGCGGCGCGCTGACACGCAACGTGCGCGTCGAGCACCGCAGAGTACACGTCCAATTGCGCCGTGGTCCACTTTCCATTCACTGGCCAGGTTCGCGTAATATCACTGACGTAGCCGTTCAACTCACAACCGGCATCCATGAGGAGTAACTCTCCATCTCGTAGGATTTTGTCGTTGGGATGGTAATGAACGACGCAAGCGGCCGCTCCCGAGCCGACGACTGAGGGGTACGCTAACCGATCCGCACCACCTATCCTGCACGCGGCCTCGTGATGCGCCATGACTGCTGCCTCCGTTGAACCAACTTTACTCGTCGCAAGCGCCCGCTTGAACGCGCTAATGTCCAAGTCAACGCTCTTTTGTATGAGCTCGATCTCCGCGTCGCTCTTTCTCCACCTCAACTTGTGTGTCAAGTATTTCGCTGGACGAAGACGCTCGCTCGCGTAGGCGTCGCGTCCGAGCGCCCCGAATGCGCGCTTTAACAACGTTGACTCAACCTTCTCCATGTCTACATAAACCCCACCAGCCGCTCGCGTTATCATATCCGCCACGTCAGCCACGGCGCGTTCATTCGCCTCAAACGAGGCGTCGGCGCCGAAAATAGACTCCCCAGCGGCGGCGTTGATGCGCTCACCGTCCCATACCATGTACCTCTCCGAGTGCTCGGGCACCACCAACACGTACCGGACGTCTCGCTCCGTGTCACCCCGCTCGACCAACGCAAGACAGTCTGGTTGGTTCACACCCGTCAGGTACGCGAAGTCAGCATCCTGTCTGTATCGCCCCGCCGGGATCACTGTTCCGTGAAACTTGAGCGCTGGCGCAGCAGCAAAGATAGCAACGCTGTTCGCCGGCATGGCGGCGACGAGCGCGCGGCGTCGCGCGGCGTACTCGTCCCGAGAGACGCCAGGAGTGAGTTCGTCTGCAGAGACGAACAAATGCGGGTGCGTCGCGCGCGTTGGTTGTCCCACGACCGCGGCGGTGCGCGAAAGAGACGCATCGTTTGACGCGGTCTGTCGCAACGTCGAAAGCGCACGCGTCCAACGGCGCATGATGGTGTGGTGCAGTCGCACTGTGGCGTTTGGAACGACGACAGAGCCGAGGCAGCGACGTCTCAATGTTTTGCACCGTCGATTCGTGACGAAACGCCAATGAAGAAGAGTGGACTGCTAAAATTCATCAATACAAAATTATGGATATACGTGTGGGTCGCACCAACACGAGCAACACTGACGTCGTGTCCGACGTCTCTCTTATATGATTTGTATTGTCCGACGGCACAACGGCTCGGCGATGCACGCCGGTTGCGAGTCAGCCTTGAGAACCTGCTGACAATTCTGACACTGCGCCATGTACACACCGTATCGCCCCGTCGCTCGATCCAGCGGCATGAGCGCGCATGCCTTTTGTCGGTTTTTATCCCTCGATATGAACGCGCCCTCTTCCTCCTCGTAGCAAGCAAAGGCGGTGATGCACGAATACAACGGGATCGGCACTCCGAGCCAGCACCAAATCATTTGCGTGCAGCCGCGGCAACAGGAGCAGTTGTACACGCAGATCGGGCACACTACGCAACACGTACGGCAGATGCCGTTGCACGCGTCGCCGGTGCCCCCTCTGCACCTGTGGAGACCAGAAAAATCACTCGCCAGAGGTCCATTCGGAAGCGATTTGGAGTACTTCAGCGCCTCGGCGTACGTCGGGTCTCGTTCGAGCCCGGTGGCTTGATCCCTGATCATGCCAATCGGCTCGGGTGCGGACGTGTAGGTGTCCATCGTATGATCATCGCTGGACGAAGAGTGAGGGTGGCGGTTAGAGAACATCAGCCACCCGCCACGTTCACCAACTGTCGGTTAAGTGACAAGGCAACGAACGATTCGAGCGATTCACACTCGACTCCATGCTCGAACGAACGCGCGTGTATGTGCACGGAATACTATTCAATGTTCTACCCTAAACCCTAAACGCTTGGTACGCATCAAACACGCTACTAAAATGAATTGTACCTATGACCTCTCACCGCTCTGAGAGCTAAGTAAACAAATCGAAGCCGCTCACGGCCCCTCACGTTCACGTTTTGGCACAAAGATACCTCTGGCAGTTTCTAATACCGAAAAGAAGCACCCACCACCGAGCCCGATCCACATCACACGTGGTTCGACGCCTTTAAGCAGCGCCATCGCACCCTCCTCTGCGATCGTTTTTCTCACGCACTGCACGACGCCGGTGTACGAATCCGGACTCGTCATTAGACGTGTCTTCACGACGTCCAAAGGCGTCGTAACTGCGCCGGTGAAAGCGCCCGCGATCGCCCCCAACGCCGCCGCCTCCGCACCATTCACATCTTCCTTATCCGCGAACGATCCCCATGCTTGCTTGAGGGATTCGTATCCCGCAAACTCGATGGCATCGAACGGCAAGTCACGCAACAGAAACGACCAATACCCAGCGAACAATCCCATCACCCCGTGCGCCGCGAGAATCCCCCGCAAGCTCGACGCCGCGCTCGTCCCCACCTGTCGTCTCGTTTTTATCACCTCTGTCGGAACCCGGATGAGACTCGACGCCAATCCAGCCGTCGCACCCGCCGTCAGGTGCGCCCTGACGCCTCCGCCCTCGCCTCCGCCCGCGTCGCCTCCCGCCCCGAGCGCTCTTTTCATCGGTTCATACGCCGCGAAGAACACCGCGCTCGCCGGCGCGACACCGAGAAGGTTTCCACCAACTCCGCGGTAGAGTCCACGAAACAGCGCGACGCGTTCACCGTGTCGACGCGCCTGAAGACGCGTCTTGATGGTATCCAGAGGGTAAAACGCAGCCTCGACTGCGCACCCGGCGACGGCACCGCTGGCGCAGTGTCCCGCGAGCTCACGCACTGTCATCGCGACGGGCGGTGCGCGTCCGGACGTTTCCGCGGCGCTCATCTCCGCCGTCAGAAGGCTTCGGCGTCGCGCACTGACGGTCGCCTCATTCGGCGTCGCGCGCTCGCTCTTGAAGTCGAATCGTCGTCGACATGGAATACGCCGCCGAACCCCTCTGGGCGGACGATTCCACGACGGAGACGCGCACCAAGTCCACGGTCATCCTCGGGGAGGCGATGGCGGACGATACCCCGCTGTTCGACGCGGCGACGCGCGTGGAGCGCGCGCTGTTTGCAGCCACCGCTGGGAAAACATCGTCCGAGTACAGACGGAGCGTTCGAGAGCTCGCGGCGAATCTACGAAGGAACGACGCGCTCGCGGCGCGCGTGCGAGATGGACGGATGTCGGCGGAGGCGTTGGTTGGAATGAGCGCGTTGGAGATGGCGACGGAGAGCGCGAAGAGGGAACGGGAGGAGATGGAGGCGCGAGCGTTGTCGAGACGAACTAGAAAACACTTTGACGACGGGGTGAACACCGAGGCGTACGTGTGTCCGCAGTGCCGGACGAATGAGTGCAAGTACGTCATGCTGAGCGATAATCGGGATATTCGAAAGGCGGAGATTTGGGGAGGAGGGGATGAGGAATGTTTGGCACTGGTACAGTGTCAGCGATGTCAACACGAGTGGCGCGAGAGCGTGCTTTAATCTCGGCCTCGTCGGCGTGGGAATCTAGTAGTAGTGACTGTGTTGTAACAATACGCGTGTGAGTATATTCTAGGAAACGCTCGCTCGTCGCGTGGTTGCTATCTACTTGTTAAATCTGACAATGTCTTCTTCCAGTGACGTAAAAGCGCCGCTTCTTGAGAGCACGTGAAACGCGGCGTCTTCGTAAATACCCTTGATGGCTTCGTCGTCTCCACAATCAGACTTTTTAACCACCTTATCCATGAACTTTTTCGTCTTCATCGACCCTGCCGCCTTGTTGAGAATCTTTTCGGCAATCTTTTGCCACTCAACTTTTTTCGCCGCCTTTGCCGCCGCCTTTTCAGTCTCACTGATTTCGTCCTCGTCACCAAAGGATTTCTTCGTCCCCGCAAAATCAGCATCGGCTGCCTTTCCTCGCGAAGCGCCGAGACCACGTCGGTTTTTATTTGCCCCCGCCGTGGTGGACTCGAAGAGGTTCACCTGATCGTCCTCATCGAATCCTCGTCTACGTTCTAAAGCGTGCGTCTCTTCATTCTTCGTCGTCTCCCCGTGGCCCTCCGGACGAAACCCGACGCGCCAACCCCACCAATCCTCTGGTGGCGGGTCAAACACCCACTTTGGCCGCTCAATCGTCACTAGTTTCTTCGGGCTTTTTGCCTCTTCGATGACGACCTTCTCCTCTCGCTCGGATTCGCTTCCAGACGAAGCGCCGCCGACGTTTGCCGTGACTGCAGGGATGGAAACAAACGAACCTCCCAAAATGGCATCCAGATCCTCCGCGCTGTAATTCTTCACCATCTTTTGCGACTCGCGTTTCTGATACCTACCGGCGTGACTCACAACGGAGCGCGCGACGACGACCTCGTCCTTTTTTGCCCGTTTCGCCGCTTTCTTTGCCGCTTTCTTCTCTTCCTTGCTCAACTTGCGCTTCTTCTCCTTCTTCTCCTTTTTCCCTCTCTTGCCTTCACCACCCGAAGACGACGACGGCGACGCGTCCGCGTCGTCGCGTCTTAAGATATCATCCGCGCTGTGCGTTCGATTCAACGATTTCAGCACGTCATCGAACGCTAAAGTGTTCATGGTCCAGTCCACGGCGCTCGCGCCGCTCGCGTCGTTCCTCACGTCCGCACCCACTCCCGTTCCAATCGCCCGTTTTCTCGCGTGAATATGCTTCGATATCCCATCCCCATTCTTCCCAAGCCCGCTTCCTTCTTTCCATCCCATTTTCGTGAGCAGACGCATGCCGAATCCATCGCGTTCGACGCCTTGATAAAGCGTCTTTTCAGCCGCCGCCGGCATGATGCGATTGCGTGGAGTCAATCAAACGCCCGGAAGACGACCACGACCACGAATGCGGTTCGTCGCCGTGTATGTTTGAGCCACGACACGAACGATGCGCGCGCGTCGCTCACGCGTTCGCCGACGACTCTACTTGACGACGACGACAGAGGCGCCGGTCTCGTTGTGGCGACGAATACGTTCTGCTGTTGTCGATTCTTGCTCGTGTTCTGACGAATCATTACTCGACTTTGACGTAGGGGGTCTTGGATTTTTTGATCTGACTCGAGTGAGTCGCTATTACGACAATCCTAAAAGTTTTCTGAGACGACGCTCGGCGTCGCGCTCGGCGATGGACGCGGCGTTGAACTCGGCGAGACTCGCGTCAATGTTCGATACGTCGGTGTCGATGATACCCACGCCCGGGGCGATGATGGATGCGCCGGGGGTGTTTGTGGCGACGGCGGCGAGCCAACGCTCAGAGGCTTCTGCAACGCGAGTGTGACGCTCGACGTCGCGCTTCATGGCGTCTGTCGCGGCTCGGGTTAAATCAAGCGGGATGGATTCTAAATCTTCGAAGCGGTCTGCGTTCGTGCATGCGGCGGCGGCGCCGGTGTCGATGTGCTTTCTCTTTCGCTTGGTGGATTTGGTGGGAGAGGCATACGCGTCGGCGTGCGGCAGCGTCGACGGACAATGCGCGCTCGCGAGGAGCTCCGGCTCGGGCTCGTACGGCGTGAAGGTATACGTCGGGTGGCCGGGTGGGAGGTAAATGCACTCGCCTCGTGTGCGACTCTCGAGACCGCTCAGTATGAGGGTGATGAGGGACTGGAAGAGGGCGACCCACGGCACGTCGTCCAAGCTGTGGAAGTGCGGATCGTATTGGGCTTGTGCGAGCATGCAGCGTCCGTATTCCTTTGGATAGCCCGGTAAGACTTTAGCGACGTAATCGATAAAAGCTCGAGCTGGCATATCCCCGGCGTCGAACGACGGTAAACGAGCAGAGTGCAGCATGTTCAACATTTTCGTTCGCTTATCGCTCGATCGCCAACCGGGAGGCGGAAGCGCTGCGTTTACCATGCCAATCTCAATCGGAGGCCACTCAGCGCCGTCGTCCTCGCGCGCCGCATCGAGTATCTTCTTCTCGACTTGGTCGATCGCGTTGTTGAAAGCGCTAACGCACGCGTTGGGACTCACTCTTGGCTTGGGGGTAAAGTCCACAAACGCCGGTCGCACTGCTTCCTCGAGTTCAGAGGAAACGTGTGCGATTCGTCTTCGCGGCGCCTTTGGCGCGCGCTCCGCCATCCAAAGCAAGACATTCGACAGTCTCTCATCGTGCCACTCTGTGTGGTCTAGTGGAAGGAACATGACGAGTGCGCCCTCGACGCCGGCATCGTCGATTGCGGTTTGAACGTCTCCCTGGGAAGATCCCTCCTTGTGCGTCACCATGATGACGAGAGGAGCGTCGCCTCGGCGCACCAAACGGTAGAATTGCTTGAGCCTCGCCATCTCGTGCGGCTCGCATTCACCACTGCCGCAATCTAGAATGAATATTGCCGCTGCGGCACCACCTTCGGCGCCGTGAGAAGCATCCATCATCGCCGGAACGTCGCGAACGATGATCCAAGCCAACGGTCCGACGGCGTAGTAGTCGTCGCTCTCGAGAGAAGGCAGACGCGTTCCGTACAGCGATAAAATCGACCCGGTGCCCGTCTCAGTCGGTTCGGTCGGCTTGCCTCGCGATAGTTTCGTACGAAGCCACTCAGCGGCGAGCGTTGCTGCCGCCGTCCTAGGTCTAGCCGAAGCCTTGACGCCGGAATCAGCCTCGGCGCCGGTGCAGATGAGACACTTCCACACCAGGGCGCTCGGTGCAGCCATCTTCGCGGCGTCGTGAAGCGCCATTCCGACGGTTTGCGGAATGTCCAGCGGTCCTCCAAACTCTGGAGAACGCGCAGACTCAATCCTATGTCGCAGCTGGGACAGAACGTCCGTCGGTCTCAACATGGCGCCGAGCCTGTTGAACATCGCCGACGCGCGACTATTCAATCCCGGAGCTGGACTGGCGCTGGCGAGCGATTCTCCGATGAGACGTTCACGCTTGAACTCCTTGGAATTCATGCGCCACCGAGCAAAGAACAGACGCCATATCGCCAATGTCTGTTTTCGACGCCTACGAGCCGCTTTCGCTTCCGCAGCCTCATGTCGAGCGCGCTCTTCAGCGAGAACGCGCTGCCTCTCAGCTTCTTCTTGCGCAGCCTTGCGAGCGCGTTCCTCAGCCTCGGCCTTGGCGATCGCCGCGCGTCTCGCAGCCTCTGCAGCCTCCTTCGCACGACGTTCGGCTTCGATGCGTTGCCTTTCTGCCTCTTGTTCCACGCGAATGCGCTCAGCCTCGGCGAGAGCCTTCGCTTCTGCCTCCGCCTTGGCTCGAGCCGTTTCCTCTTCCAATCGCTTACGCTCGATTTCGGCAGCCTCAGCTTCAGCTCGAGCTTTCGCTTCGATAGCTTTGGCTTCTTCCTCCGCTCGTCTCGCAGCTTCTTCCTCTTCCTTCGCCTTCCGTTCAGCCTCCTCTGCCGCCTTCCTCTCAGCCGCCTTACGTTCCTCGAGCTCCTTCTTCTTTGCCACAATCGCCGCTCGTTCCGCCGCGAGCGCCGCTTCGCGTTCTGCAATCTTAGCGCGGAGTTCATCAGCCTGCTTCTTGCGTTTATCCATCTCGGAGAGTTCAGCACTCGCCGCGTCAGCCGGTTTAGGCGTGACTTGTGGCGTCGCTACGCTTAAGGACGGAAGCTGCTTCGCGAGAATCCTATCAGCGTCCTCTTTTCCTACGATCTCAAGCAAGTAGGATGCCGCGCGCTTCTTCATGACAATTTCAGACCTGGTCACTGGGAACTCGTCTGCGGGTGAAATGTACGAAGATTCGCGCATCATGACTGCGGGAGGTTTATCTCCATCCTTACCTCTGCTAACTTTCAATCCGTGATGAATGCACAAAGCTTCAGCCTCCATTTCATCTGTGTTCATCAGCCGCCCGATCTCTGAAATCGGCATCATGAACCTTCCATACGTAGAATTCATGACTTCGAGCGCCTTGGACCGCATGCTATTGAAGAATTTGTGAAGGCAACACGATTGTAGAAACGTCGCCTGTTTCACGAGTCGGAAGAATCCAGTGAGATTGTTTGAGTGATAGGCTCGATGGCACTGGAGTGCGAATTGTACGTCGCGGTGCTTCAAGACGGCGCCGCGCACGCCGCGCAGATCATTCAACATCTCGGACCGCTGGACCGCGTATCTACCGTGTGAATCGATTCGAAGTAAGAGCTGGTAGCAATACATCTCTGCTTCGGCATCGAGACTGAAATGTGTTCCTTTCGCCGCGTTGTCGTCGTACATGTGTCTCAGCGACGTCAACGTCTTTGTCAATTGTTCGACATTCAGGTGCGAGTTGTGACCATCGGGATTCGTTGCCGATGCCGTCTCTTCGCACAACTCATGCTCCGCTAAGATTGTATATCGCACCATCTGCTCCATGAGTTTGACGGCGAACGAGTCTGTGATCTGTTGAAGGTTTAAGTCTTGACGAATCGAACGAAGCCGATCCCACAGGAACTTGCTCTTCGTCATGAAATCCTCATCCCGGCCGTCTATAATTCTCCAGAGTTGATCTATGGCCAATTGTAAACCTTTTTTCGTTCTAACCATATCGGGTGTCAAATCCGCGACAATGCGAGTGTACTTTTTCACGCACAAATCAGGATGCGACTTCATGCGGTCGTTTGCATCTATGCGCTCAAACACCTCCAAATCACCGTTCGCGCTTCTAAATTCTCTCTCCTTGACGGGACACATCAAATCGCACGTACCGATTATGTGCCCTTGTCCCATGGGAAGCTCCCCCGCCTCGCCTCCGCCATCACCGCTGCTCGAGGCTGGCGGTTGACTCGTCAATCCTACTCTAGCATTCACCGGTCGCGGCTTTGGCGGAACAAACGCCTTCGCGCTCGCCGATCCAAATGCGGGAGCGCTCGCTTCCAGCACACTCTTCGCCGCGGTTGCGGTCGCAAAACCACCAAAACTCGTCACGGCTGGCTTTTCATCGCTAACCTTTGGTTGGAAAGATGAGGCGACCGGACTTAACCCGCTCAAAACGCCCGTTCCTCCAAACGGACTGCCCGCCGGCGCGGGGGTCGATGACGCCGTCGCCGCTCCGAGCCCACCCAAGATCGCTTGGCCAGCGCTAGGTTTCGGCTCAAACAGTGATGGTGATCTTGCGGTCGGCGCCGTGAAGGCACCGAAAGCACTCGGAGACGTGGAAGGAGACGTCGTTGTCGGCGGCGCGGCGTCAAACGGCGAACTCACGATGGGCGCAAACGGTGTCTGACTCGGTTGCGTCGACGCCCCGAACGGAGATGTACCACCCGCGAGCGCGGTATTCGACGCCCCAAACGGTGAGCTTCCGCGATCCACCGCCTTGAACGGAGACGCGCTCGTCGGCGGCGCGGCGCTCGAACCTCCAAACGGGCTCGCGTTTGCCGAACCGACCGCGCTACCAAACGGAGACGTCGATCCCTGCGTCGCCCCGAAAGGAGATGCTCCCAACGCAGAAGTCCCGAACGTGCTCGCACTTGCCGGTGCACTCGCTCCGAACGGACTCGCGCTCGCGCTCGCCGGCGCACCGAACGCTCTGCCCGTTGCCCTGCTCACTCTGAAAGGCGAACCCGCAGACACCGCCGCAGACGCCCCGAACGGCGAGCTCGACGCCAGTACCGCCTTTCCGAACCCCGATCCAGCCCCACTGAATGCACTCACACCATCCGCTACCCCAAACGGCGATCCACTCGCGCCCATCGCCGCCCCAAACGGCGAGGAGCCTGCGCTGGCGAGCGGCGCCGACGTGGGCGCGCCGCTCGAGCCACCCCCACCACCCCCGCCGCTCGCTCCGAACGGCGACGCCCCATCCATGGACGCGGACGCACCGAATCTCCCGAACGGCCCACTCGCGGCGGCGCCCCCGAACGGCGA
>Ga0255766_10002144_pt1 | contig 17658 bp, 10 predicted proteins | sample 071ome_23_FD_179966 | JGI IMG/M metagenome (GOLD analysis project Ga0255766, IMG submission 179966) | Coastal salt marsh microbial communities from the Groves Creek Marsh, Skidaway Island, Georgia - 071403BT metaG (version 2) | ecosystem: Environmental > Aquatic > Marine > Intertidal zone >... | reverse complement strand
TATACCTTTCTGTTATATCAATTTCTTTTGAGAATCTATCGATAAGAAATTTTAAACATTCATCCTTAGAGAGGAAACTATAAGCTTTTTTTAACGTTTTCTGGTTTAGTTTCATATTCAAAAAAAAACGATATTTGTATTATGAAAAAAATAATCTTAACACTATCATTACTTCTTTTTGCTTGTAACCAAGATACAAAAGAAAAGTTAGTAGTATATCAATCTCCAACTTGCGGATGTTGTTCAGGATGGGTATCAAATATGGAACAAAATGGATTCACTGTAGAAAGCATCAAAACAAATGATATGTTTTCTGCAAAAATAGAAGCTGGAATAGACATCACTCTTCAATCATGTCATACAGGATTTATTGGCGGATACTTTGTTGAAGGCCATGTACCTCATGATGCAATCACTAAGCTTTTAGATGAAAGACCTAACATTAAGGGTATAACTGTTCCAGGGATGCCAGCAGGTATAAATGTTCCTGGAATGGAAGTTTCCAATGAAAGAGCAAAATTTGATGTGCTTGCTGTTAACAACGACGGGTCAACATTTATTTGGAAACAATACGAATAAAAGTGAAGTACCTCTACCTTATTTTTCCCATGATATTATTTTCATGTGATAAAGAGAGATGCTATACTATTGAAGGGAAAGAAATTATAAATGGGGAATATTATTTTTTATTAGATAATAATAACTCATATGCAGATCGTAATTCCTACAATAATAGTGATCTATATTCTGGTGTGCCCGATCCATACGGAACAGGGAGAGTGGATAAAGAAACATATGATAACACTAATATAGGTGACAAGTATTGTCCATAAAAAAACCTGCCTAAAAAACCATAAAAAGGCAGGTTTGCAAATCAGATACTACATAATGTAGCGAACATAAATAGGTATTTTACATCAAGTGTAAAATTCTATGTGTAAATTTACATTTAGAAATACTTTAACTAACGTAGAGACATATAAAAAAAAATCGATTTATCAATTTGAAAATAAATAGTATAAATTTTTGATAAATTAATTTTTATTAAAGAAAATAATATGAATATGAAAATTTATAAACTCTATAGTATAAAAATATATAGCTTAATTTTATTTCTATTCTATTCATGTAATTCAGAAGTGAACTCAGTAGATATATATAAAAATCAACTTGATAAAGAAACAAGTCTTTATCTAAAACAACATTCTGAAAATCCAATTAATTGGCAAAGATGGTCAAACTCTATATTTGATGTCTCTAAAGATTTAGATAAGCTCATTGTAATAAGTATTGGTTATTCAAGCTGTCATTGGTGTCATGTGATGGAAGAAGAAACATTTGCTAATGATTCAATTGCAAAAGTAATGAATGATAATTTTATCAATGTTAAGGTTGATAGAGAAGAAAATCCTGATGTTGATCAAGTCTATATGACTGCATCTCAACTTATGACAGGAATGGGTGGGTGGCCACTAAATGTAATTACACTTCCTGATGGAAGTCCAATTTATGCTGGTACATACCATACTACTTCTCAGTGGGATGATATCTTGAAAAGGATAATTAGATTGAAAAAAGATAATTATGATGGTCTTAAGGAAATAGCTAATAACGTTAGAGAAGGAGTTACAGATATAAATACTATAAAAAAACAAGAAGTGGTTTCAGTATTTGATACTCAATATCTTGATGAAAATTTAAACAGTTGGAGAGAAAAATGGGATCTCATAAATGGTGGAGATATAGCACAACAGAAATTTGTTTCACCGTCAAAATATTTATTTCTTCTAAATTATGGTAGAGTTTATAAAGATAAGCCTGTCCTAGACCATGTTGAAAATACTCTTGATATTATTGGATATAGCGGGTTAAATGATTTTGTAGAGGGAGGGTTTTACAGGTATACTGTTGAGGATCAGTGGAAAATACCACACTTTGAAAAAATGCTATATGACCAAGCACAAATGATTAGTCTATATTCAAAAGCATATAAAATATTTAAAAAAGATTCGTATAAGGATATTGCTTACAATACAATTTCTTTCCTTCAATCCAAATTATCAGCTGATAATAGTCTTTTCTTCGCTGCAATGGATGCAGATACAGACGGAGAGGAAGGAAAGTATTATTCATTTAATAAAGAGGAACTAGAAAAAATTTCAGGTACTACAGATTTTGATTTATTTACAAGTTACTATAACATTAATATTAATAATCCTTGGGAAGATGATAAATATTTACTTCTTCCAAATGAATATTCTCTAGAAGAAATTTGGATGAGTTCAAAAAAAATCAGTAAAACTGAGCTTGAAAATTTTAAAGGAGAATGGATTAAAAATATCTTAGAAATAAAATCCAAAAGAACTAAACCAAGAATTGATGACAAAATTATCATTTCTTGGAATTCTCTTGCTATAATTGGCTTAATTGATGCATATGAAGCTTTTAAAAATGATGATTTCTTGAATCTTGCTGTAAAAATGTTTGACGAGCTAGAAAAAAATTCTTTTAGAAAAAATAAACTTATTCATACATATAAAGAAAATCAGTATCAAGAAGGTGTACTTGAAGACTATGCTTATCTATCAAAAGCTTCAATGAAACTTTTTCAAGCTACAGGTCTAGAAACTTATTTTAATTTTTCAAAAAAAATAATAGATCAAGCACTGGAAATTTATAAAGACAATAATTCTGATCTTTTATTTTATAGTAATAATGAGGAACTATTTTCCAAAGTAATACCAATTGATGACGGAGTAATACCTTCACCAAACTCAATTATAGCAGAACAGCTTTTTAATATTGGTCATGTAATTTTTGATGATTATTATTTAGATTTATCTGATAAGATGGTTTCATCTGTAAAAGATATTATTGACGGTAATATTAACTCATATTCTGTCTGGGCAAACAATATCCTAAACAGAGTTGAATCTTTTTATGAAATTGCTGTAATAGGGCCAAATGCAAAAGACATAACTGATAATATTTCTAATACATTTATTCCTAATACACTACTAGTTCAATCAAATATTGAGAGTAAAATTCCATTATTTATTGATAGATATTTTGATGATGAGACTTATATTTATGTATGTCAAAACAAAACCTGCCAACGACCAGAAACAAATATTAAACTTGCACTTGGGCAGGTTCCGTATATCTATTAGTATGAAAAAAATAATCTATATTTCAATTTTCATTTTCTCATTTATTTTCATTGGATGCTCTAATAATGAGAAAACTAATAATTGCTCAACCTTTTTAGAATGCTTAGAAGGTACATATTGGACAAACAATAATAATCAATCAGTATGGACGTTTAATGATAACGAGAAAGGTGCTTATTTGGAGGTTTACATTTCTGAAAATAATTGTTACAGGTATGAGAATAACTTTATTGTAGAAGCAGAATTTAAATATCAGACTAAAACTAACATGTCTGAATATTTTAATGGTTCCAACTGGCTTTATACTATTGTTAACGATACAGTTCTTGAAAAAGCTAAATCAACTGGAGGTAATACAATCTTTTTTTATAAGACAAATGAATCTTATATTGATGATCTTTTAGAGCTTAATGAATGTGATTACTAAAGCTTTATAAATATCTTATTTTTAAAAAGATAATATGCAGGCAGATATATAATCATAACATACATAATTGCATAAATTAATGAAGCAAGTTTAGGGAATATTCCAATATTAATTAATGTATCTACATACCAAGAATTCAACTCAATACCTAAAACCCTATCACTATAAAATATTGATGTTAGCACACCTGCTAATACATAGGTGAAAATTGAGTTTGCTCCAAACACTTGTGACATCTTAAATTTATTATAACCGTTTACATCTATAAGATATGTAAAAGCGGCTGTTAACATAAAAGACATACCAGCCATTAAAAATGTATATGATGTGCTCCAAAGATTTTTATTAACAGGAAAAGACCAGCTAAAAAAGTCTCCAACAAAAACTAAAATTAGACCAATTGAGAATAGCTTAATAATTTTATCCTTAATGTTTATTTTACTTACAAGAATAGAACCAGCAATTAATCCAAAAACACCAGTGATAATTGACGGAACTGTAGTAAGAATTCCCTCTGGATCCCATGTGTCTTGCCACATTACTCCTGGTAAATATTTATTATCAATGTAATGTGCTAAATTAAGTTCAGGAACACTTAAATCTGGTTGACCTATACCTGGAATTGGAAAGTATAACATAATCGCCCAATAAAGAACGAGTGTTATGAAGGATAAATATATAAAGTATTTCTTTTCAATAAACAAGTATATAAAGCCACAAAACAAGAAAACAAAAGATATTCTCTGTAAAACACCAGTCCACCTAATATTATTAAAATCAAAATCAGGAAATACCCATAAAAAGACTCCAACAAGATAGATTTTTAGTGCTCTCCAAATAATCTTTTTCATAGCTTGATTTTTATTAAAATCACTCTTTCTATTATTTAAAGATAGTACTATTGAAATTCCAACTATAAACAAAAAATTTGGAAAAATATAATCAGTTGGAGTTAAACCATTCCAATCAGCATGAAGAAGTGGAGCATACACATGACTCCAAGAACCAGGAGTGTTAACTATTATCATAAAGATTAAAGTCATACCCCTTAGCACATCAATTGAAAGTAGTCTTTTATTCATTTTTATTTTCAACAATTATACTATTTCCTCCCCTACCTTTATTATTGAATAACCTGAGGTTTACAATGTCATTATCATTGATTTTAATAGGTGTTTTAAAATTTTCACTAGATTCTTTTGGAATAGATCCATCAAGTGTATACTTAATGTTGAGACCAGGAAATACTGTATTTGCATAAAGAGTATCATTCATAATTTTACCTCCTGGTTTTGGCAGATCATAAGATAATCCACCAAAAATATTGTCAACTATTGGAAGAACTCTTTGACCAATATTGTTAGCAAATTTGTTCCACTCTTGATCAATTTTTTCTCTTTTAATATCATTATTAGAAATGTACATCCATGAATTATCGTGAGACCATGCTTTCTGAGAAAAAACTATAATATTAGGCATGAACATATAATCAAGTATTTCTTCATTTCTAATAGTTTCACTCCAAATTTGTGATTGAACACCTATAATGTTATCTCTTTTATCTTGGTCTAGTTTTTCTGAATTATCAATATAATTATTTGAAATATTATTTTTTTCTACGCCATATAGATCATTAAAAACGTCAAATACATCAACTGTCCACATATCTTTGTAATTTGCATATCCACTCCATGATAACCCAATATTATCAAGATCTTTGTCATCCACCATGTCAAAATAAAATGCACTAGAGTTACTCATGATTGACTTATATCCAAGATTGGCATACTTGTAGATCATATCCTGCCTTCCTTGGCCCCAGTCATTTTTCCAGACAAATAGTAAAATATCATCATCTTTAAAAAAGTCTTTAATTTGAGTTTCAGATTGATTTTTCTCTGTCAATTTTAGTAATATGTCATCCCATCCAGTCATTGTTGCACCGTATGAAGATATTTTTTTATAAATTCTCTTTTGCATAAGCTCATATAGTGCATTATAATCACCTGAAATTGAGTTTTCACTCATGAACTTATCACACATGGGGGATTTTTGCCAAGCTCCATATGGTAACTCGTCTGCAGCAACTCCAAATTTACTCATCTCAATACCTGCTTCCTTGTACATAAGAAAAATTTCATCAATAACTTTTTCGTAAAAAGTAAATGAGCTTTCCCTACACACGTTCATTATGTTATCAGTAAAACCCTGAGCAGAATAGTATTCACTCTCATCGTCTGGATCTATTAATAAATATTTTTCAGCTTCCACTTGATTACCCATTTCCATATATTTTTGATATCTGGCATTCATTGATACTATTGCTGATCGCATGTGTGAGGGTACACTAATTTGTGGAATAATAGTTATATTTCTTTCATTAGCATATTTTAGGATATCAATATATTCAGATCTTGAAAGGTATCCTGATCCCGTTGAATTTGTATCTGGACCAGAACCATACATAGGAATTAAATTTTCAAACTCGTCTTTTGTATAAGCTCTTTTTGACCCAACCTCAACTAATTCATCAAGCCCAGGGATTTCAAGCCTCCATCCTTCGTCATCAGTAAGGCGGAAATCTAGATGATTAATTTTAAAAAAAGATAGATAATCAATTATTTGCTTAATTTTCTCAGGACCATAAAAATTTCGAGATATATCTAATAACATACCTCTGTATGAGAATTTGGGAGAATCATTAACTTCAATAAATTTTAGTGGAGTATTCTCTAATTTAGAGATTAGAAATATTTGTTTTAATGACTGCAAAGCGTAAAGTGCACCGGCGCTATCACCTGAACGAATATAAATTCCTTCATCAGAAATACTTAATTGATATGATTCAGCATTTATACTTTCATCTAAATCAATACTAATTCTGATTACAACTTCATTTGTATTATTAAAATCAATGCTTACTATTCCATCAAATAATGAATTAATTAGTTGTTCACTTAAATTTAACTCCTGATCTATAACTACTGAATAATTATTTAATAAATTAATCTCACCCTCATTAAATTTTACTTTTGTGGGAGTTGGTATTAATAAATCAAGTTGAGATCGATCTAACAAACTATTAGATATATATTCATTATACCTATCAACTGATGAGGGAGCATTAAGATTTTCTATTCCTTTTGCATCTTTCCAAACATAATTAAACTCTACATCTAAAATATTATCGTTACTAACAATGAAACCTCCAACAGGAAGGTCAGATTGTCTTTGAACTATTCCCGTTTGAGTTAGATCTATTGATAAAAGAGAGTCCTTTGGCATGATATAGTTCTTGCCAAAAGTTAAAATATTATATGATTGTCCTGCGACATAGTTGTAAATAATATTATCTGGAACTGATTTTTCGTCTATAATTGCACTCTGCTGATTCCAATGCAAAGACCAAGGAGAAGTTAAATCAATACTAGAAGTGTTGTTGAATGAAAAATTCACATCAAAAGACCAATCCCCATATTCTTTAATTTCGTAGGTAATATTAATTTTATCATCACCCGTAGCACAGGACATTTGAAAGAATACAAAAGCAATTATAAAAGTAATTTTATAAAATTTGTTATTTAATTCTAGTAAACTCAATTAGATCATTGTTTTTTGCAGATAAAATATAATCATTTTCATCAATATTAATAAACTCCATATCCTTAATATCTCCATTTAGGAACAAACCACTCTCCTTAGTTGTTACAGCATTAAATCCAGAGGTAGGATCAAACTTTAATAAAACACCGACACTTGCATCATTTCTTGGAGTTTCAACCTCTGAATTAAACATATTTCCAGATACTATTATATCTAAAAATCCATCTCCATCAATATCTTTTTTTAGAATTTTATTTACTGCAGATAGTTGAGCAAGTACAGGTAATTCATTAATTATAAATGAATTACCAGTATTTTCTAAATAAATAGATGAAAAGGTTTTTGCATAATAATGTAAAGAATTATCAAGGTCATTTTTTGTGTATACATCTTCAAGAGTTGCAATAGAAAAAGCATCATAGTCTTTAAATTTAGTTTTAATTGCAGGGATTTGATCAGATGAACATTGTCTACCTCTTAATGGGAATTGTTCTCCATCATTAAAATAACTTAATACAATGTCACCACTATTGTTTTGATCAAAATCATTATAAAATATATCAAAAGTATCTTCGCCATTAGTTTGATATTTATAATTATTCCCAAGATTACCTATAACTAGATCAGTATCACCATCTTTATCAAAATCTTCTGCAATTATATCATACCACCAGCCTCTTGTAGAATCCTCATCAATCATTGATTTATCCTCAGAAAATTTACCATTTTGATTTTTAAAGAACTTTATTGGTGTCCATTCACCAACAACTACAAGGTCTTTCCAATTATCATTATTATAATCTAACCACACAGATGATGTAACTAGACCTATATCCTTAAATGGAAATATAGTAGAATCTGCATTAACAAATCTTATTTCATTTTTATTGGATTCATTTATAAGAAGAAAACTATCCGCAGGCATTGGATAAGTGCCTGGAACTACCCTACCACCAACAAAAAGATCAATATCACCATCTTTGTCAAAATCTTCACTGGAAACTCTCATTCCACTAGAATAGTTATTCGGTAGAGAATTCACAGAATATTTAAAATTACCTCTTCCATCATTTATATATACTCTATCTTTTAAGTTTGGTGAATTAGGCTCAAACTCGTTTCCACCTGAAACAATATAAAGGTCAAGGTCACCATCTTTGTCAAAATCTTCAAGAATCATATCCATGTCTTCGTATTTACTGTGAGATACTGAAAAGGGATAACTTTTTTTAATAAAAGAGCCAGATGAATTTTGAAAGTAAAAGGAAGTTGGTTGGTTAATTGCTCCACCAACAATAAAATCCTCTAAGCCATCAAAATTTAGGTCACCTGTAACAATTCCAGGTCCTAATTTAGAATTTTCATGAGGTAACAAAACCTCTTTATCATAATCATTATACTCATTTTCAACATGTTTGTGCTGAACAATTTTTTTATTTTCAAAATAAAGATTTGTTGGGTTTTCAGGTTGATCTGAATTCTGAATTTGGGAATTATCAATATCTAACTTTAGTATTGTATTAGCTTTCACATTCTTAATGACTTGATAATTTCCATTTGGCCATATAACCTTAACAGATTTTACTTCACTCTCATCGCCCAAGCCAAAGTTTAAATATGTAGAGACAGAAGATTGAAAACCTCTTGAGAGAGTAAGCTCCTGCATTTGAGAATTATTAGCAGTTTTAACGTATAGTCTAGTTCCTATACCATTAGGATTCAAATCACTTCCTTTCAGTCTAACCTTCAGATAATTATTTACTGAATTATTTCTATATATCTGAGCTTCTTGATCTATATTATTAACTATTAATTCTAAATCTCCGTCGTTGTCTAAATCTGCATATGTGGATCCATTAGAAAAATTTGCTTGATTTAAGCCCCAATCTTCAGATACATCTGTAAAAGTTAAATCAGAATTATTTCTAAAAGTAAAGTTTGCAATTGGTTCAGATGGTATTTTCTTTGTGTAATAAAGAAAACTGTCTCTTGCCATTGGCCTCAATTTTAGCTCATTAAAAAAATCTTTATTATTAATTTCTCTTCTTGTTCCATTAGAAATAAACAAGTCTTTCCAACCATCATTATCTAGATCTGCAAGTAAAGGCCCCCAGCTCCAATCAGTGGATGAAATACCGGAAAGTCTTGATATATTACTAAAAAAAGGTTTATTATCATTTATGGTCCTATTTAATTGAAGTGTATTATGCATATATTGGTAATGAAATCCATAATCAACAGTACTCCAAAAAAGATCAGGGTTCATACTAGCCATATTAGCTTTAGATCTTCTATTGTCTTTTGCATCCATATCAACTTGAATGTAATCAAGTAGGTTGTCATTATTAATGTCTGCTATATCAACACCCATTCCATAAAATGATGTATGATTTGTAGATTCTTTTACAACTTCAGAGAATGTTCCATCTTTATTATTCATATACATAAAATCAGGAGAACTAAAATCATTAGATATATATATGTCTGGATATGAATCATTATTAAGATCACCTACAGTTGCACTAAGTGATAAACCATAGGTTCTTAAGCCAGCTTCCTCAGTAACTATTTTAAAGCTTGACCCATCATTCCTGTATAAGTTATCTGTTTCAAAATCATCTGGATTTTGCATTTTGTAATAATAATAACTATGTGGAGCATCAAAAGGTGTCATCGGATAGTTAGCAACGTATAAATCTAAGTCACCATCTTTATCGTAATCAAAAAAAGTAGCTTGCACACTATTACCTATATCGGCAATTCCATATTCTTCAGCTTTCTCAGTAAACGTATTGTCCTTGTTATTAATAAATAATTGATTTTTTTTATTTCCATCTAATCCGGCAACAGATACATATATATCAAGATAACCGTCATTATTAATATCAATCATTGTTGAACCAGTATACCATCTGTTATCACCTGAAATGGAAGAGCTCACCGTAATATCTTCAAATTGAAGGTTGCCTTTATTTAGAAAGAGCTTATTTTCAACCATATTTCCAGTAAAGAAGATGTCATCTAAGTCATCATTATTTATATCTCCAACAGAAACACCTCCACCCATATAGATATATGGATATGTAAAATAATTCATGTCATTATCCTCAAACAGTTGATTGTTAAAATCAACTCCAGTTTCAGTGCTTGATAACAAAGTGAATTGATTTGTGTTCACTGGATTATTACATGATAAAACTGTTAACTGAATTGTAGAAATTATTAAAAGTAGTTTAGTGCTTTTCATGATATAAAATTAAAAAAAAAACAGGATGAAAATTAATTCATCCTGTTAATTTATTTTAGCTTTTTTGATTTATTAATGACCTGAATTTTGTTGTAATATACCTTCAGACTGATCAATTGCATCTAATGGTATAGGTAAAGTATTATGTTTATCAGAAACAGCATTTGCTCTATTTGCAAAAGGTGGAATTGTTCTACCTTCATGTGCAATGTAAGCATTTAAAGTTTCTACCATATTACCCCAACGTCTAAGATCAAATAACCTGTGACCTTCCATACCTAACTCAACTCTTCTTTCATGTCTTACTGCAGTTCTTGCAGCAGATTGATCAGACCATGTTGAATTATATGTATCGATAACGTAATTAGGAGAAGTATCAGCTTTAGGAGAGTTTTTAGCTCTTGTTCTAACTTGATTAACTAGCCCTCTTGCTTTTTCAAGATCTCCAGTTTCTACAGCTGCTTCAGCAGCCATTAAAAGAACATCAGCATATCTAATTATATGGTAATTAATACCTGTACGTTGCTCTCCCCAACCACCTGTACCTCTGTTATCAGCGTCACCAGCAGTATACATATTTTTCTTACCAGCATATGGTCCTGAAATATCAGTAAAAGAAGCTCTAATATTATCCTTTCCTGTAAAAGCACCAAAACCATTATAGTCAATACCTCTTCTACCAATAGTAAAATCGATTCTTGGATCTAATGGACCAGTATGAGGAGTAAATGATTCAGTTTCAGAAATTCCTGCATCATTAGTTATATCAGAACTTGCCCAATTTGAAATTGGTAGACCATTTGCGTCAGTTTGAAATGCATTAGCAAGGTTTTGAGTAGGTTGATAAAAACCACAACACAAACCTCCTGTCATAGGTCCAACAGGAAAGTTTAATGTCCCACCTCTAGCACCTTGAAAAGATTGACCTCCATCAGAAGCATACTGAATTGAGAATACCATTTCTGGACCATTTTCTCCATCAGATCTAAAATTAGAGAAGTAATCTGTTGCTAAAGCATAATCGCCAGAGCTAATAACTGCATCTAAACTTGATGATGCTTCAGCCCATTTACCTTGATAAAGGAGTGCTTTACCTAAGAATGCCTGAGCAGTAGATTTTATTGGTCTACCTGGCTCAGAATATGAACCACCTCTAGATGTTGGTAAATTTTGAACAGCAAAAGAAAAATCAGCTTCGATCTCTGCCCAAATTGGACCATTATTTGGCTGGTTAAATTCACTTGCAGCAAAGTTTTCTGCAGAAATAAATGGAACGTTCACCCACATTTTTTGTAATTCAAAGTTGTAGTGACCTCTTAAGAACCTTGCCTGAGCTAGTTCAACTGTAAATAAACTTGGATCTTCTGAAGAATTAATTAAACTAATTACAGAATTAGATCTATTAATTCCGGCAAATATTGCTCTCCATTTATTTAATATATATGGATTAGTAGTATCCCAAGTATATAGTTCAAGTGTTAACAGGTCTGGTTGATCACCATCAGTAGATCCTTTGTGAGCTTCGTCAGATAAAACATCCATCCACCAATTATCACCTGTTACGTGCCAGTCATCACCATGTCCTTGACGAATTCCATCAAGCATAGAGTATGCTCCTACTAAAAGAAGGTCTACTCCAGTAGCATTCTGTAATGAAGCATCACTTAGAGCTCCAACAGGATTTATATCTGTAAAATCATCAGAACATGATACTAAAAGTAATGTTGCTGATAAAAATAATGTTATAAACTTTTTCATAATTATTTTTTTTCGGGGTTAAAATTTAATATTAAGACCGATTGATGAAGTTCCTTTAAGAGGGTATTGTCCATCATACCACCCAAGGAGTAAAGAACCACCATTTGGAACTTCTGGATCAAATCCATCAAAGTTAGTTAAAGTAAGAAGATTAGTTCCATTATAGAATAATCTTGCGCTACTAGCTCCAATTTTTGAAACTACAGAATCAGATAAAGTATAACCAATCTGAAGAGATCTAAGTCTAACAAAAGAACCATCTCTAATAAAGAATGAGTTAGATTGACTAAACTCATTGTTTAATATAGTTTCACTTAAAGCTGGATATGTTCCATTTGGATTGGAAGGGCTCCAAGCATCAAGTACTTTTGTACTTCTGTTTGAATTAAAAAATTGAGGAGATTCATAATACACTGCTGTATTATCAAATATATCATTTCCAATTGATCCATTCCAGAACATGCTCATATCCCAATTTTTATAAGCTAGGTTTACATTAAAACCAAAAAGAAAGTCAGGGTGTGGATCACCAATTTTCGTTCTATCGTTATCGTTAATAACTCCATCTTTATTAACATCTTCATATTTAAAACGTCCTGGAGCTGCACCATCCTGAGTAGCATGTGCATCGACCTCAGCTTGATTTTGGAAAATTCCTAAAACGTTTCTACCATAGAAAAACGCTAAAGGTTGACCAACTTCAGTTCTTGAAATAGATCCAACTCTATCACCACTAGCACTATAGAATGAACTAACTAATTCTGTAACCTCATTCGTTGACTTTGTAATGTTAGCTGAGATCCCATAAGTTAAACCTGATGATGAAACATCATTATAAGATAATGATAAATCAAAACCAGAAGATTGCATAGAACCTAGATTAGTATAAGGAGCACTTGAATCAATAGCAGTACTACTTAGTTTGTTAGTATCCTCTCCTACTAGACCGTTTGTCTCATTTTTAAATACATCAATTGTAGCTTGAAGCTTGTTGTCTAAAAATGACATGTCAAAAGCAATATTCATTGCTGTCATTGTCTCCCATGTTAAATTTGGATTTCCTTTAGAAATCAAAGTAGCACCTGGAGTAGCTAAGCCAGCTCCGCTAAAGTTATAGTATGCAATGAACTCATTTTGGTCGGAAATATTAACATCTAGATTAGATCCTCCAATTTGCTGATTTCCTAGTTCACCATATGATACTCTTAATTTTAATGTATCAAAAACACTACTGTTAAAGTAATCTTCTTCACTAATTAACCAACCAAAACTTCCAGATGGGAAAATTGCATCAGCAGTTGCTCTAGCAAATCTTGAAGTATCATCTTTTCTAACTGTTGCAGTTGCAAAATATTTTCCACCATAAGACCAGTTTGCAGTTGCAAATAATGAAAATATTGAACTTGAGTTTTGACTTGCATAAGAAACTACAGGAGTTCCAGCTCCATTACTCATAAGATAAAAATCTGGAGTTTCATATAAATAATCTGTTCTCAAAATAGAACTTCCTTTAAAGTTTTGCTTTAATGCTTCAGTACCAGCAAGTACATCAAGAGTATGATCTCCAAAACTATTTCTATAGTTTAAAGTATTTGTTACAACCCATTCATCTTGTCTAAAGTGTTGCTCATTTAGAGTGTTAACTGCAAGAGCCTCACCATGTTCAGGATTTTTAGCAGTAAAATATCTACCATGTAAATCTCTCATTTGAATACCTGCAGATGTTTTAAATCTTATCTCTGGAGTTATATCCCATTGAAAGAACATATCTCCAACAGCTCTTAAATTTTTATTGTAGTCATCTCTTGATCTGTATAATTCAGAAATTGGATTATTATGAATACCCAATCTAGATGAGTTAGTATAAGTTCCAGCAAAATTTCCATTAGTATCGTACACTGGAACAAGTGGAGATGAACCTGTAGCTCTTTGAATTGGATCATTTGGAGCTGTTGACTCTCTATCAAAAGTTACATTAAGTCTAGAACCTAAAGTAATCTTATCACCAATTTTGAATTCAGAATTTAGTCTTGTAGAAGCTCTTTGATAACCTGTGTATACCATTATACCTTCTTCATCTAAATAACTCGCCGATAAGTGGTATCTTCCATTCTCTGAACCACCTGATGCTGAAAGAGAAATATTTCTAGTTTCAGCTTGTTGGAATAATTCATCTAACCAATCTGTACCACCAGGAGTAACAGCTGCTTGAGCACCTACATATGCTTGACCACTTGGCATAGGCACATTTAGGAAAGATGGAATAACAGGTCTAGCTCCATTTCCATATTGAGGGTGGGTTGGAACATTTCCGTCATTTAAAATACTTTGCCATGTCATGTCAGCATGTTGCTGTAAATTTAACATTTCAGGTTTTTGAGTAACATTACTTATACCATAAGAAGCATTAACTTCCAATGTATTTTCAGTATTGTAAGAACCTTTTTTTGTAGTTACAACAATTACACCGTTTGATGCTCTAGCACCATAAATTGCTGCTGAACCATCTTTAAGCACACTTATATTCTCTATATCATTAGGATTAATATCCCTCATTACATTTGGATCTGTAGTTTGAACACCATCAATAACGTAAAGAGGATCATTGTTGTTGGTGGTACTATAACCACGGATCCTTATTACTGGTGCTGCACCTGGTGCACCACCTGAAATAACTTGCACACCTGCAACTCTCCCTTGAAGTGCTTCTGCTGAGTTTGTAACCTGGGTTTTGAACGCCTCAGAAACATCAACAGTACCAATTGCTCCAGACAATGATCTTCTCTGAAGGGTTTGATATCCTGAAACAACAACCTCGTCCAAAATATCAACAGAAGTAGCCAAAGTAATATTAATAGAACTTTGATTACCAACAGTAACAGTTTGAGAAGAAAATCCCAAACTTGAAAAAGTCAACCGATCTCCAGTTGACGCAGTAATTTGATAATTACCATCAAAGTCTGTGACTACACCCACATTAGTACCTTGAACTACTATTGTAGCTCCAGGTATAGGGTTTCCATCTGAATCAGAAACAGTACCAGAGATATTGTTCTGAGCAAATATTAGACTAGACGATAACATCAATACAACTAAAAAAGCTTTTTTCATGTTAATTAAGTTTAGTTTTAAAGGGGCAATATAAGTTAAATAATTGTTAAAATGAAAAAAAAATCTATTAAAAATTGCGACTTATGAACATTTAATTATCTAAAAATGAGAATATCATAATTCAGCTGTTTACAGGGGTTTACATATAATTTTCTGTATATTAATTAATTATACCATTTAATACCATCCACTCTTTAACAATTTTAGTCCAAGATTCAATTGTACCTCTTCCTTTTGCAAGACCATATCCATGACCTCCATCTTCCCAAATATGTATAGAAGCAGGAACATTATTTTTTCTAAGAGCAGAATAATAACTAATACTATTTTCAGGAGGTGTACCCACATCATTATTGGAGTGAATTAGAATAGTTGGAGATGTTTCTTTGTTTACATTTAAATCATTAGAATAATTTTGAATGATATTCTTATCAGGATTATCTCCAAATAAACTTTTGAAAGTCCAAGTTTGCCTGTCCATACTCATAGTTATTACAGGGTAAACTAAAACTGTAAAATCTGGTTTATTAATTCCTAATTTACCTTTAGTAGAAATAGTTGAAGCCAAATGACCGCCAGCAGAGAAACCTATTACACCAACATTATTTGAATCTATATTCCACTTTTTAGAATTAACTCTTATCATTTCGAGAGCTTTAAATGCATCTTTAGAGGCAACATTTTGTTTACATGATCCATCGTAATTATTTGGAAGTCTATGTTTAAGCATAAATGCATCTATACCTAACTCATTTAACCACTTAGCTATTGAAATTCCTTCATTAGTAATACTAAGATAAGTATACCCTCCCCCTGGAATAACCATAACGGCAGGCTTATTTATATCTTTATTTTTTGCTGGGTAATACCATATTTCTGGATATTCTACCTCATAAATGTATGTACTTCCGTCCCTTTCAACAATCCTGTCTTTTTTATTTAGATCACAGTCCTGACTAGAGTTATATAGTGATATTTTTTGTTGAGCAATAATTTGATTTGAAGATGATAATGCCAAACCCACTATTAAAAATCCTTGAAATATTTTATTATTCATATCCCTAATATATTAATATTTATAAATCTTATTTTAAGAAAAATTTAAATTATTATCGTTTATATAAATTGTATATTGGCCTTAAGGATTATGAAGAAAAAATGGACAATCAGTATTATGTTAGTATTGATATCTATACTAGTATCTTATTTGACAAATATTTGGCTACTCCTTCTTTTTATTCCTATTGGATCAATAATTTTAAAAAATAAATAATGGAATGGTACGAAAAAAACAGAAAGACAATTATTATATTATTCGCTTGCTATGTAATATTTCGAGTAGTACAAATGACTCTTCTTTAATGAGAGTCTTACTTTCAATATTTCTCTTTACAAGCTTATTGAACTCTCAAATCAATCCAAATAATATCGATATTGTAAGAGATAATTATGGAGTACCTCACATATTTGCTAAAACAGATGCAGAGCTTGCTTACGGCCTTGCATGGGTAAATGCTGAAGATGACTTCACCACTATACAAGAGGCATATTTAGCAGGAAATGGTATGCTATCAAAATATATAGGACTTGAAGGAGCACCAGCTGATTTTATAACACAGTTTATAGGCTCTAAAGAAATTATTGAAGAAAAAATAGGAGAAATTAGTGAGGAGTATTTTGATGTAATCTCTGGATACGCTCAGGGCTTAAATTCTTATGCAAGAAACAACCCAGATAAAGTATTATACAAAAAACTTTTTCCTATTACTCCTAAAATGATGATGATGTATAGTCAGCTTCAGCTTTTTATTTCAAATCAGGGAGCAGACTGGGCAGGAAGAATTCTAAACAATGATACGCAGGATGATTTTTTAGATCAAAATCTCACAGGATCTAATGTGATTGCTATGAATAGTAATATAACTGATAATGGCGAAACTTTTCTTGCAATTAATACTCATCAACCTCTTGAAGGCCCTACCTCATGGTATGAAGTTCACCTAAATAGCGAGGAGGGAACTAATATAATCGGTACTCTTTACCCAGGAACTCCTAATGTTTTAATTGGAGTAAATGAAAACTTAGGCTGGTCTCATACAGTTAATTATCCTGACAAAACTGATGTATTCAAATTAAGGATGAAAAACAATAGAAAATATATTGTTGATGGAGAGGAATACAAATTAGAAAAATTAAAAGCTAAAATTAGCATTAAACTCCTTGGTATTCCAATTACTATAAATCGGAAATATTTTAAAAGTATATATGGTCCAACTTTAAAAAATAAATCTGGCTACTACTCAATTAGAACCCCAACACTTTTCAATATTAGAGCCCTAGAA
>Ga0255766_10002141_pt1 | contig 17674 bp, 18 predicted proteins | sample 071ome_23_FD_179966 | JGI IMG/M metagenome (GOLD analysis project Ga0255766, IMG submission 179966) | Coastal salt marsh microbial communities from the Groves Creek Marsh, Skidaway Island, Georgia - 071403BT metaG (version 2) | ecosystem: Environmental > Aquatic > Marine > Intertidal zone >... | reverse complement strand
TTGAGATGGACAACCAAGGTTCAACTGAAAGAACTTTATAAATATGTGTTTATTTTTATATTTTGTTTAGTTTTTTCATTAATTGTAATTATTTTAACAAATCGTAATGAATTAATATTATATTTGGGAATAGCTTCTTCAATTTTTCTAATTTTGTGTCTTTTCAGTGAGGTCTTGAAGAGCAAATTTAGTTATAAATTTTTTTACCTTCCTAGATTTTTTTCTCATTTAGGTATTGGTATATTTTTTTTATCTATTTTTTTAAATTCTTATTATTCATACACTAAAGACTTTGAGATAAAGATTAATGAAATTAAAAGTTACGATAATTTATCTTTGAAATTCGTAAATCAAGATATTCATAAAGTTGATAATTATCTAGAAATGAGAACCAAATTTGAAGTAAAAACCGGAAACGAAATATTTAACTTAAAACCGTCTGTTCGGAAGTATTTTCAACCAAATCAGATTACGTCTGAAACAAGCATAAAGTCTACCTTTTTATCAAATTATTATTTAGCAATAAATTTTCCAGACTCAGAAAGTGTGTCTCTGGGGGCAAGATATTATTTTAATTATTTTATTCATGGTATCTGGCTTGGTTTATTTTTAATTATTGTAGGAGGATTTTTAAGTGTATTTAGAAAAAAAATATAAAATTTCTCTTCTAATTTTTTTTTCATTAATTGCCTTTTATTTTTTTTATTCCTCATTATTTAAAGAAAAAAAAATTACACCAAGAGCTATGATTGGAAACAAAATTCCAAACCTCCAGTCACAAACATTATTTAAAGATGAAATTTTAGCATTTTCAAATGTTGTTAAAGATGAAAAGTTTGTTGTAAATATCTTTGCATCTTGGTGTGCACCTTGCAAAATTGAACATCCATTTTTGATGGAATTAAAAAAAAATAAAATTAAAATTATTGGAATTAATTATAAAGATAATCAAAAAAATGCGAAGGCATTTATAAAAAAATATCAAAACCCATATGAAAAAATTTTAATTGATGAAAATGGCGCATTGTCCATCCAGCTTGGTGCATTTGGTGTTCCAGAAACCTTTCTAGTTGATAAAAATTTTATTATTATTGAAAAGCATATTGGACCAATAGATAAAAACTTTATTAAAAAAGCAGTAAATTTAAAATGAAACTTTATTTATTTATTATTTTTTTTTTATTTGGCTCTGTTCATGCAGATGAAGTCCAAGATAGAACAAATTTAATTACAAAGAATTTACGATGTCTTGTTTGCGAAGGTCAATCTGTTTATGAGTCAAACTCAGATTTTGCCAAAGATATAAAAATTTTCGTGTCAAAAAAAGTCAAGGAAAATAAAACCAACGAAGATATTTACAATTTTTTAACCTCAAAATATGGAGATGAAATCTTATTCAATCCTGATTTTTCAAAAAAATCTTTTTTTCTTTGGCTGGCACCACTTTTCTTTTTTGTAATTGGTGCTTTTTTTATTTTTAGGAGATCTAATGAAATCAAATAAATGCTGTCACATATTTATTTACAAAAAAACTGACTTAGAACAAAAAAAGAGAAAAGTTTGTAAAAAGTGTGGCTTTATTGATTATAAAAATCCTAAAATTGTAGCTGGCTCTTTAGTTATAAGAAATAAAAAAATTTTATTATGTAAAAGAGCAATAGAACCCAGTTATGGAAAGTGGACTTTTCCATCTGGTTACTTAGATGCAAGCGAAACTCCAGAAGAAGGCGCCATTAGAGAAGCAAAAGAAGAAGTGAATATAAAAATAAAATTAAAAAAATTATTTATTGTTTTTACTGTTCGAAAAAAAAATTTAATCCAATTTGTATTTTTGGCAGATCATATAAATAAAACTTTTAAGCCTGGCATTGAAACTTTAGAGGCTAAATATTTCAGTTTTGATGAGATACCCTGGACTCAACTTGCTTTTCCGAGTGTTGCTTATGCTATTAAAAAATACCAAAATTTTCCAAAAAAATTGCCAATTTTTCATACATTTGGTAAAGATTAGGACTTTTAATTAAACTCTTATTAATATACTTAGCACTTAATGAAAAAATTATTTCTATCTGGATTGTTTATTCTATTAACCTCATCAGCTTTTGCGAAAGGTTTAGCATTATCAACTGGTGTTTTAGATTATAGTGATAAAAAAAAGAAAGCTGGATTTTTAGAAGGAACCTATAGTTTTAGTGAAGACAAAGCCTTAGAAACTTCAATTGGAAAATTTGTTCCAATTACTGGTGCCATGTTAACCGAAGATAATGCTTCAATGGTATATGCTGGTATAAAAGCAGATTATAAAATTGGAAACTTCTTAATAAGCCCAAGCTTTGCACCTGGATATTATAATGAAGGTGATGGGAAAGATTTAGGACATAATGTAGAATTTAAGTCTCAAATTAATCTTGGTTGGAACATGGGTGATAAGTCTAATTTTGGTTTCTCATACAGCCATATTTCTAATGCTAGCTTAGGTGATAAAAATCCCGGGGCTAATAATATCGCTTTTACTTTTTACACCCAGTATTAATTCCACAGCATGAAGCTAAACGATTGTCATAATGTAGATGATTTTCGTAAACTTGCTAAAAAAAAATTACCATCTCCGATTTTCCATTATATTGATGGAGGTGCTGATGACGAAAGTACATTAAGAAGAAATACTGAGTCATTTAACAAATGTGATTTAGTTCCAAATGTATTAACTGATGTGAGTAGCGTGGATACCTCGACAACTGTACTCGGCCAAAAAATTGATTTTCCATTATTTCTTTCACCAACAGCAATGCACCAGATGTATCATCATGAGGGAGAACAGGCGACTGCTAGAGCAGCAGAAAAATTCGGAACTTTTTTTAGCTTATCAACCATGGGTACAAAAAGTATAGAAGAAGTTTCAAATATTTCTAGCGGTCCTAAAATGTTTCAATTGTATATCCATAAAGATCAAGGGTTAACAGATAATCTAATAGAACGCTGTCAAAGATCAGGCTTTAAAGCGATGTGTTTAACAGTTGATACAATTGTTGCAGGAAATAGAGAAAGAGATCATCGTACTGGTTTTACAACACCGCCCAAACTTACTTTGGAAAGTTTGTTTAGTTTTGCAATACATCCTGAATGGAGTTTAAGATATTTATTGGGTCCAAAATTTAAGTTAGCTAATATTTCACATCTTACAAAAAAAGGATCAAGTATTGAAATTTCAATTATGGATTACATTAACTCTCAATTTGATACGACAATGAATTGGAAGCATGCAGAATATGCAGTAAAGAAATGGAACGGCCCTTTTGCCTTGAAAGGTATAATGTCCGTTGAAGATGCAAAAAAAGCAATTGATATTGGGGCTTCAGCTATCATGATATCTAATCATGGCGGAAGACAATTAGATGGGTCAAGGTCTCCTTTCGATCAGCTAGAAACTTTAGTTGATGCTGTTGGAGATAAAATCGAGATAATTTTAGATGGTGGAATTAGAAGAGGAACTCACGTTTTAAAAGCATTAGCTCTTGGTGCCAAAGCATGCTCTATGGGAAAAGCATATTTATATGCACTTGGCGCAGGAGGTCAGCCTGGAGTAGAGAGAGTCCTACAAAAAATGAAAGATGAAATTACTAGAGGGATGACCTTAATGGGTACAAGAAATGTTAATGAATTAACCAAAGAAAAGATTGCATATAGATAATGAAAATTGCTGATAATTTTTCAAGATTAGGAACTGAAAATGCCTTTGTTATTTTAGCGAAAGCAAAAAAACTAGAGAGTGAAGGAAGAGAGATTATTAATCTTGGTATTGGTCAGCCTGATTTTTTAACTCCAAAACATATTGTTGAAGCTGGAAAAAAAGCATTAGACGATGGGCATCATGGATATACTCCAGCGAATGGAACCCAGGAGTTAAGAGATGGAGTAAGCAGACATATAAAAAAAATGTATGGTGCAGAAATTGATTCCTCGAGAGTTTTTATTGCACCTGGTGGAAAGCCGTCCATGTATTTTGCAATAATGATGTTTGGACAAACCGGAGCAGAAATTATTTATCCTGAGCCAGGTTTTCCAATTTATGAGTCGGTTATAAACTATAGCGGTGCAAAAGCTGTACCGATGTATCTTTCGGAGAAGAAAAATTTCTCATTTAATGCAGATGAGGTGCTCTCATTAATTAATGATAAGACAAGGTTGTTAATTATAAATAATCCCCAAAATCCAACAGGAGGATTAATTGATAAAAGTGAAATTGATAAACTTGTCCAAGGACTTAAGAAGTTTCCAGAAGTTGCTATTTTTAGTGACGAAATTTACTCAAGACAAATTTATGATGGTAAAAAAATGCCATCTTTTTTTTATTATCCTGAACTTTATGATCGTTTAATTGTAATGGATGGTTGGAGCAAAACATATGCCATGACAGGATGGAGACTAGGCTGGAGTGTATGGCCAGAAACTTTGATTGATAAAGTTACAAGAATGGCAATTAATAGTTACTCTTGTGTTTCTGCAGCCAATCAAGTTGCAGCACTTGCTGCGTTGGAAGGTTCACATGATTTTCTTGATGATATGATGGAAAAGTTTGATAAGCGAAGAGGTTTAATTGTAGACGGATTAAACAGTTTGCCTGGAATAAAATGTAATAATCCTGGCGGTGCTTTTTATGCATTCCCAAATGTCAGTGGAACAGGAATGAGCGGAGATACTTTTGCTGAAAAATGTTTGTATGATGCGGGGGTTGCTTTGGTACCTGGCACAAGTTTTGGTAAATCATGCACAAATTTTGTAAGATTTAGTTTTGCAAATTCTTATGAAAATATTGAAAAAGCATTGGAGAAAATAAAGAAAATTCTCTAATATAAAGCTATGCCCTTAAAATTACCTGAAGCAGATACCAGTATTATAGAGGATAAAAAAAATATTGTTCAAGATCTCTTAAAAATTACAAAAAATATTATCCATGCAGAGGAAGAAATTAAGCCCTATGAAACTGATGGGTTATCAGTATATAGACAAAAACCTATCGCAGTAGTGTTGCCAGAGACAACAGAACAGGTTTCTAAAATACTAAAATACTGTCACCAGAAAAAAATTAAAGTTGTTCCAAGAGGTGCAGGTACCGGTTTATCAGGAGGTTCTATCCCACTTGCAGATTGTATTTTAATGGGGATGGGAAAATTTAATAAAATTTTAGAAACTGACTTTGATAATAGATGTGTTGTTGCTCAGCCTTGTGTTGCTAACCTTGCGATTACTCAAGCTGTTCAACATAGAGACTTTTATTATGCTCCAGACCCTTCGAGTCAGTTAGCATGTTCAATTGGTGGAAATGTAGCTGAAAATTCTGGAGGGGTACATTCGTTAAAATATGGAACAACAACAAATAATTTAATGGGCGTTGAAATAGTTTTAATGGATGGAGCCATTTTGAAACTTGGAGGCAAACATTTAGACTCAGAAGGTTATGATCTTTTAGGTCTTGTAACAGGATCAGAAGGATTGTTAGGTGTTGTCACAGAAGTAACGGTTAGAATATTAAAAAAACCTGAGTCAGTTAGAGCAGTTTTAATTGGATTTGATAGTATTGAAGACTCTGGAAATTGTGTGGCTGATATTATTGCAAAAGGAATAGTCCCTGCGGGTATGGAAATTATGGACAAGCCATTGATTATTGCAACTGATAATTATGCAAAAGCTGGTTATCCAAGGGATGTTGAAGCACTTTTGATCGTCGAACTGGATGGAACAACTAGCGAAGTGGATACTTTAATTGAAAAAGTTTTGGATATCGCAAAAATGAATAAAGCGTCTTACAACAGGGCGAGTAATAGTGATGAAGAAAGAATGAGGTTTTGGAAGGGTAGGAAAGCCGCCTTTACAGCATGTGGAGTTTTGGCACCAGATTATATTTGTATGGATGGTTCGATTCCAAGAAACAAATTAGCTGATGTATTAAGTTATATTAGCAAGCTTTCAAAAAAATATAAATTGGATGTTGCAAACTGTTTTCATGCAGGAGATGGAAATCTTCACCCATTAATTATGTTCGATTCAAATGATCCAGTTGAGATGAAAAAAGCAGAGGATTTTGGGGCAGATATTTTAAAATATTGTGTAAAAGTTGGTGGGGTTTTGTCTGGTGAGCATGGTATTGGAGTAGAGAAAAGAGAATTAATGTGTGAGATGTTTAACGATAATGATATCCAACAACAACTTAATATAAAAACTGCATTTGACTCAGAAAATCTTTTAAATCCTGGAAAAGTATTTCCAATCCTTCATCGATGTGCAGAGGGTGGAAGAATGCATATTCACAAAGGTAAAGATAAGTTTCCAAATTTACCAAGGTTTTAATGCCAGATTTATTTTTACCAAGAACTGAACAAGAGGTTTCAGATTTTATATTTGATAACTGTAACAAAAGTAATCCAATAGAAATTATTGGTAATGGATCCAAAAAAATTGGAAGAATTGTTCAATCATCACAAACATTGAGTTTAAAATCTATCTCTGGAATTTTGGAATATTTTCCTGAAGAGTTATATATTAAAGTTTTACCAGGAACTCCTATACGTGAAATAGAAACTACACTTAAACAAAAAAATCAGTTTTTTGGTTTTGAGCCAAATGATCTTGGTTTTCTTTATGATGGACAATCAAACCCAGGTACTATCGGAGGCGTTGTTTCTTGCAATCTTTCAGGTCCTGGAAGATTTAAAAATGGAGCATTGAGGGATCATGTTTTGGGTTTTAAAGCAGTCAATGGTTCAGGCGCAAAAGTTAAATCAGGTGGCACAGTTGTGAAGAATGTTACGGGTTATGATTTAAGCAAGATCATAAGTGGAGCGTATGGAACTTTATGTGCTATTACGGAAATTAATTTAAAAGTATCTCCTCTGCCTGAGTTTGAAGAAACTTTTTTAATCAGCGGAATAGATTATGATCAAGCAATAGAAGTGTTTAGAAAGGCGCTAGACTCATCTTTGGAAATTTCTGGTGCTTGTTTTTTTCCTGAAAGTAACGCATCTTTTTTAACGCTTAATGATGTAAAAAAAGATACATCAGTTTTAGGTCTTAGGGTCCAAGGTCCAAAACCTTCAGTGATAGAGAGAATACAAAGCCTAAGTAAAATGTTTAAAGATAAATCAGTATCGATGCTTGACACTTATCAAACAGCAATATTTTGGAGAGAAATTAAAAATTTTGAAGGGTATTCAAATTCAGATGATTTTGTTTGTAAAGTTTCTTTACCAATAACTAATATGATAAATTTTTTAAAATATTTTGAAAAAACTAATTTTAAATATTTCTTAGATTGGGGTGGCAATATAGCTTGGTGCTCTTTAGAAAATCAGAATGACCTAGATCAAATGAGGATATTTTGTTTAAAACATGATGGTCATTTAACCGTATTAAGAGCAAATGATAACTTTAGAAAAAGTGAGGAATTTTTAACCAATTCGGATGCTAATCTTAAAATTTTATCAAAAAAATTAAAAGAAAGTTTTGACCCTAAAGGAATACTAAATCCAAATAAAATGTATGCAGGAATTTAATGCAAACTAATTTTAAAAAAGATCAGCTTTTAGATCCTGAAATACAAAATTCAGAAAAAATTTTTAGGAAATGTGTTCATTGTGGCATGTGTAATGCAACTTGCCCGACCTACCAGATCCTTGGTGATGAATTAGATGGTCCAAGAGGAAGAATTTATATGATTAAAGATATGTTGGAAAATAACAAGCCAGCAAATGAAAAAATTGTAAAACATATAGACAGATGTCTGTCTTGTTATGCATGCGTCACTACTTGTCCATCAGGAGTAGATTATATGCATTTAATTGATCATGGTCGAAATCATGTTGAGAGAACTTATAACAGGCCACTGTTTGAAAAATTAATAAGAAACCTGTTAGCTTATGTTTTACCCAAACCTAAATTATTTAAATTTTTAGGAAAATTAGCATTATTCACAAAACCACTTCATTCTGTTTTACCAAGAAAATTAAAGCATATGATTTCTTTTATGCCTAAAACTTTTCCAAAGTCAGAGTATCCAGAAAATATTGTATTCAAGCCTAAGAAAAAATCTATTTCGAAAGTTGCTTTATTGACTGGCTGTGTTCAAAAAGCAATTTCTCCAAATATTAATGATGCATCGATTAATGTTCTATTAAGACATGGAATTGAGGTTCATGTTTTGAGAGAAATAAAGTGTTGTGGTTCTTTAACTCACCATATGGGCAAAGAAGATGCTTCTCACAAATATTTCATAGAAAATATCAATGCTTGGCACAGGTTATATGAAAAAGAAAAAATAGACGCAATTTTAGTTAATACATCTGGCTGCGGTACAACAATTAAAGATTATGGTTTTGTTTTTAAAAATCATCCAGATAGATCACTTAGAAAAAAAGCAAAACAAGTAAGTGAGATTGCATTAGATATTACAGAATATTTAGAAGAGTCTATTAAACTTGATTTTACAAGAACTAATAATTCAAAAAGATATAACATCGCATATCACTCTGCATGTTCAATGCAGCACGGACAAAAAGTTCATAGCCAGCCAATAGAATTATTAAAAATGACAGGGAACAACATTTTAGAAGTTCCAGATGGGCATTTGTGTTGTGGTTCTGCTGGTACATATAATTTGATGCAAGAAGAGCTTTCATCAGAATTGCTTAAAAGAAAATGTGAAAATATAAAAAAAATTAAACCAGATATTATTGCTGCCGGAAATGTAGGGTGTATAACACAAATTGCAAATGGCACAGATATTCCAATTGTTCATACTATTGAGCTTATTGATTGGTTTACAGGTGGCAAAAAACCTATGGGATTAAAAAGTTTATGAAAAAAATTTTAGTGACAAGAAAACTTTTACAAGAAAATGATGAAAGAATTTCCAGTTTATTTGATGTAAAATTAAATCATGAAGACAAACTTTATTCGTCTGATGAGCTAATAAAGTTAAGTGAAGGTTGTGATGGAATTTTAGCTTTTACCACAACACCTTTTAATGAAGAAATGATCAATCGTTTACCAGAAAGTATAAAAATAATTTCTAATTATGCTGTGGGTTATGGAAATATCGATATTGAAGCAGCAAAAAAAAGAGGAATAGCTGTAACAAATACTCCTGAAGTTTTAACTGACGCCACAGCTGATATTTCAATTTTATTATTACTTGGCGCTTCAAGAAGAGCTTATGAAGGAAGAAAAGCAGCTGAGAAAGAAAATTGGTTATGGTCTACCGATTATTTAATTGGAAAACAAATGACCGGTAAAAAATTAGGTATTTTGGGAATGGGAAGAATTGGAAGAGCAGTTGCAAAACGAGCAAGAGCTTTTGATATGGAAATTCATTATCATAACCGTAACCCGTTAAGTAAAGATTTGGAGGAAGGTGCAATTTATCATAAAGATATTAATGACTTGTTTAGAAATAGTGAATTTTTATCAATTAATTGTCCTGGCTCAAAAGATACTGAAAATTTAATTAATGAAAAGACAATAAAAAATTTTCCAGATGGAGTTGTGATTGCAAATGCCGCAAGAGGTGAAGTTATTGATGATGAAGCAATGATTAAAGCAATGCAAAATGGAAAAGTTTTTGCTTTAGGACTGGATGTTTATAGAGGTGAGCCTAAAATAAATAATAAATATTTAAAATTAGATAACTTGTTTTTACTGCCACACTTGGGCAGTGCTACAACAAAAACAAGAATTGCAATGGGTGATAGAGCTATCGATAACTTAGATACTCTTTTAAATCAGAACAAAGAACCAAAAGACAAAGTTAATTAATCAACCTTTGGTTGTTAAAAATTAATAAATATCTGTATTTTTTCTTAGCACTTGCAACAAGAACTAAAAATTTCATTAACTAATTAAATAGACAACTGCTGATTTTTTAGGCTAAATTGCGCCTGTTAAATTTAACTAACATGGGAGAAAAACACATGTCAAAAAAAAACGTTACGTCAAATTCAAGACGTAAATTTTTTAAAAAAGCAGCAGCAGTTACGGGTGCTACAGCAGCAGCTGTCGCAATGCCTAACGTTGGTGCTTGGTCAGGTTCACACGGAAAAACTGTGAAACTGAAAATGCAAGCTGCATGGGGCGGCGGTATCTTCTTGGAGATGGCGAAACAATATGCAGACAGAGTAAACGCAATGGGTGGTGGATCACTTCAATTAGAAGTTCTGCCAGTTGGCGCGGTACTTAAAACTTCAGAAATCGCAGATGGTGTTAGTAAGGGTATCGTTGATGCTTCTCACTCAGTGACTGCTTACTGGTATGGTAAGAACGCTGCTGCATCTTTATTCGGTACAGGTCCTTCTTATGGATTCTCATCTCAAGAATTAATGGGATGGATTGAAGAAGGTGGCGGAAGAGCTTTATACGAAAAGACTTTAAAGAAAATTGGTCTTGACGTTGTAGGTTTCTTTGCAATGCCTATGCCTGCACAGCCTTTCGGTTGGTTCAAAAAGAACGTAAAAACTGTAAAGGATGTAAAAGGAATGAAGTACAGAACAGTTGGACTAGCTACAAACGTTCTTCAAAAAATGGGAATGGTTGTAAGACAGTTACCAGGTGGTGAAATTCAACCTGCAATGAAAACAGGTTTAATTGATGCTGCTGAGTTTAACAACCCTACTTCAGACAAAGACTTTGGTATGCAAGACGTTTCTAAGCATTATCACTTAGGAAGCTTCCACCAATCTCAAGAGATGTTTGAAATGCAGTTCAACAAGAAAAAATACAACAGCTTATCACCAGCACACCAAGCAATCATTAAGCACGCTGCTGAAGCTGCTAACACTTCAAACTACTTCATGGCATTAGTTAGATACTCTAACGACCTTGGAAAACTTATGAATGAGTCTAAGGTTAATGTGTATCAAACTTCTGATGCAATCCTAGATGCTCAACTAGCAGCATGGGATGTAGTGATGAAAGACTTTAGAAAAGATCCATTGTTTGATGAGATCGTAAGATCACAACAAGCATATGCGAAAAAAGTCATGAAATACTTATTTATGAACCAGCCTAATTACAGACTGGCTTATACTAGAGCGTTTGGTGACCCAGCTAAGGTTAAAATCTAGTTAATATAAATTTAAGGGGGCTGAAATATCAGCCCCCTTTTTTTTATAGAATTTTAATCATAAGAATATAAGAGTTTTTAAATGAATAAATTCATAGAATTTGCAGATAATCTGAGCATGTGGGTTGGAAAAGGCTTTGCTTGGTGTATTGCGATTTTATGTTTTGGAACAGTTTATGAAGTTGTAATGGGTTATGTATTTAATGCCCCAACTTTATGGAATTTTGATTTCAGTTTACAGATGTATGGTGCATTATTTTTAATGAGTGGTGCTTATACACTTTCTCAAGAAGCACATGTAAGAGGTGACGTAATTTACAGATTATTTTCAATTAAAAACCAAGCAAGAATAGATTTGGTTTTATATTTTTTATTTTTCTTTCCAGGAATTTGTGCTTTGGCATTTTCTGGAATTGAATATGCAGCTGATGCATGGAAATCGGCAGAGAAAAGCTGGAACAGTCCAGCACAGATTCAAATTTATATGATTAAAACTCTAATTCCAACTGCAGGTTTCTTATTAATCATCCAGGGATTGAGTGAAGTCATGAGATGCATTATTGCAATTAAAACAGGCGAGTGGCCTCCAAGAATGTCAGATGTTGAAGAGACAGAAAAAAAATTAATGAATAAAAAAGAAGAAGCTATGTATAAGGAGAATTACTAAATGTTTGGAATGACAAATCCAGAAACAGCACTCTTTATGATGTGCATTTTCCTATTCTTTGTTCTTTTAGGATTCCCAATTGCATTTACGCTTTTAGCGATGGGTGTGGGTTTTGGATATTTTGCTTACTTTACTCCAGATATGACTTCTATTTTTGATAATAGAATTTTTCACTTAATTATAAATAATACATATTCCGTGATGGATAATCACGTTCTGACCTCCGTCCCCTTATTTTTATTTATGGGTTATCTAGTTGAAAGAGCTGGTATCGTATCAAAATTATTCTTTGCCATTAGATTAGCTTCTCACAGACTTCCTGCTTCTATGGCGGTTGCTGCTTTAGTTACGTGTGCATTGTTCTCTACCGCAACAGGTATTATTGGAGCCGTAGTTACATTGATGGGCCTTTTAGCTTGGCCAGCAATGATACAAGCGGGTTATGATAAAAAATTTGCCTCAGGCGTAATTTGTGCCGGGGGATGTCTTGGAATTTTAATTCCTCCAAGTATCATGTTAATTGTTTACGCAGTTATTGCGCAATTATCTCCGCTTAGATTATTTGCGGCAGCAATGTTGCCTGGATTATTATTAGCGTTTCTTTACATTTGTTATGCAATTGGGTTGGCAATGTGGAAACCGCATTTAGCACCAAAACCAAAAGCAGAAGAGATACCTGAAAAAAGTGTTATTATAAGAGAAGTAATTATTTCATTTGTACCTTTATTTACTCTAATTATTTTAGTTTTAGGTACTATTCTTGGAGGTCTAGCAACACCTGCGGAAGCAGCAGCTGTTGGAGCTTTTGGTGCAATCGTATTAGCTTATTTCTATCGAACTTTAAAATGGGAAGCGTTTAAGGAATCTGTATTCTTAACTGCAAAAACATCAGCGATGATCATGTGGCTATTTATTGGATCCTGGACATTTGCATCAGTTTTTTCTTATTTAGGAGGACATGAAATTTTTGAACATTTTTTTAAATCTCTTGATTTAGAGCCTTGGCAATTTTTAGTTATTACCCAAATTATTATTTTTATGTTGGGATGGCCTTTAGAATGGACTGAAATTTTAATTATCTTTGTTCCAATATTTTTACCTTTATTAAAAACATTTGGAGTTGATCCTTATTTCTTTGCAATGCTAATTGCACTAAATTTACAAACCTCTTTTTTAACCCCTCCAATGGCCATGTCGGCCTATTATTTAAAAGGGGTTCAGAAAAAAAATGTTGAACTAATGGACATTTTCAAAGGAATTATGCCTTTCTTGCTTATCGTAGTTATAGCAATGATCATTATGTATAATTTCCCAGGTTTAGCATTGTGGTTGCCAACCGCTTTATTTGGACCAGCTTAATCTATTAAAATAAATGAAAGATCTTTGTTTTTTATCAGCAAGTGAAATTGCAAAAGGTGTGATTGCTGGTGAATTTTCATGTGAGGATGTTGCAAAGAGTTTAATTGCAAGAGCAGATGAATTTGAAAAAACTGTAAAAGCTTGGGAATTTTTAGATAAGGATTTTGTTTTACAAAAAGCAATTGATGCAGATGACCAAAGAAAGTTGGGAAGACCAACAGGTCCTTTACATGGTGTTCCAATTGGAATTAAAGATATTTTTGGAACCAATGACATGCCAACAAGGTGCGGAACAAATTTAGTGGGTGGAGCTCATACCAAAAATGATGCACAGGTTGTAACTTCTTTAAGAAATTCAGGTGGATTAATTATGGGAAAAACAGTGACAACAGAATTTGCTTATTTTGATCCAGGAAAAACAACCAACCCTCATGATGAAACTAGAACACCAGGTGGATCATCTAGTGGATCGGCAGCGGCTGTTGCATCTTATATGTGTCCAGTGGCGATTGGATCGCAAACAAACGGTTCTGTGTTAAGACCCGCGTCGTATTGTGGTGTAATTGGTTACAAGCCAACTTATGGACTTGTATCCAGAAAGGGAGTTTTAAAACAATCTCATTTACTCGATCATATTGGAATTTTTGCACGAACAATTGAAGACATTGCTCTCATTTCAAGAGAAATTTACGGTCAAGATCAAGAAGATATCTCAACTATTCCTTATGCTGCATCAAATATAATTGATGTTTGTAAAGAAGAACCACCTTTTGATCCTAAATTTGTTTTTTTTAAAACATCTAAGTGGAAAAATGTAGATAAAGAATCTGTAAAAATATTTGAAAGTTTTATAAAAAAATATTCAAAATATATTGAAGTTGTTGATGCACCTTCATACTTTGATGACATTTTTAGATACCACCAAATTATACATGAAACAGATATGGCTTATGCATTTTCAGATTATTATAAAAAATCAAAAAACAAACTTGGAAAAAAATTAGTTGAAGCAATTGAAAGAGGCATGAAATATAAATCACAAGAGTATGTTGAGGCTTGTGAAAATCAAAGTTATTATTATAAGCTTTTTCATGAAGTGTTTCATGACTATCACGCTGTGCTTACTCCCGCGACGACTGGAGCGGCCCCTAAAGGCTTAAAGCAAACAGGTAGTCCTGAATTTTGTACTATTTGGACATATTTAGGAATGCCCGCTCTATCTTTACCTTTGCTTGAAGATAAAAATGGTATGCCATTAGGAATTCAAATTGTAGGTGAAAAATTTGATGATTCACGTTTATTAAGAACTTCCAACTGGTTAATAAATAAAGTAAAAGGGACTAATAAAAATGACAATTAACAAAATAACAGCAATTATAGGAACAGGTTTAGCCATCTTATTTTTATTAGGTTTAACCGTCACATTAAATAAATCTAATATGATTGGCTTTTTTGATATCTTGCCAGTCTATATCATTATGGGTGTTTCTATAACAATGATGCTTTGTGAAGTATTACTTCAATTTGGAATTCATCTTGATGAAAAAATTGAAAAAAAATTCCGTCCTGTTTTGTCTTTTTTAGATAAGATTCTAAGAAAGAAAAAAAAATAATCTATTCACTTTAAGTGGTAAGAAAAATAAAACAAACAGCTTTTTCTTCTGTTTTTAATTTTTCACTATTATTTATTCAACCTATTTTTATGACAAGTAATATTGCAATAGCAAGGGGAGCGATTGGGAATGTTCCACCTGTGGCCTTAGCTTGTTCAAGGTGGATGGTAGTTTTTTTAGTTTTTTTTCCATTTGTTTATAGATCGATACTTAAAAAGAAAAAATATCTTAAAGTTGAATTTTGGAAATTGCTTTTTTTAGGTGCAACCGGATATGCTGGATGTGGTGCATTTCCATATATTTCAGGTTTAACTACTACAGTGACCAATATGTCAATTATTTATGCCTTATCTCCAATTTTTATCGTTTTACTGTCTGCTTATTTTTATCAAGAAAGATTAAAAATATTTCAATATCTTGGAGTTATTATTAGTTTATTTGGCGTCTCATTTATTATTTTTAAAGGTAAGCTTATTAACTTTGTGCATTTAAATTTTAGTATTGGAGATTTATGGATCTTTGCTGCCGCTGTAAGTTGGGCCTTTTTTTCTATTTTTTTAATTAACTGGAAAAGTCAATTTAATATTTTAGAAAGATTTACTTTAATGAGCTTGTTAGGCTCAATTGTATTGCTCCCCTTTTTTTGGATTGAGCATAACTATTTTATGCCAACTAGCTTAAATTTTAATTATTTTTATTTTTCTATTATGGCTGCCATTTTTCCAGGCCTTATTGCTTTTTTGATGTATACGAAACTTCAACAAGTTGTGGGAGCATCAGTTGCTGGATTAACAGTTTATTTAATGCCAATTTATGGATCAATATATGGAATGATATTGTTTTCAGAACAATTAGTTGAGTATCATTTTTATGGTGCTTTATTTGTTTTATTAGGAATTTTCTTAGCTAAAAAAAAATATAAATGAAGATGATCAAATATTTTTTAGTTTTTGGTCTTTTATCTTACCTCTCAATACTTTTGTTTATGTTCCTGTTTCAAAGGACTTTTATGTATCACCCAAAAGTTAAAAATCTTGACCCAATGCCAATAGCATTTGAGTATCAGGAAGTCTTTATTCCATCTGGTAATGAGATTGAGCTAAGATCCTGGTTTAGTTTTAAACCTCAAAATAAAAAGACTATTTTGTTTTTTCACGGAAATGCAGGAGAGCTGCATGCCAGAGTTTATAAGTTAAATAAATTTAGCAATATGAATTTAAATTTTTTAATTATTTCTTGGAGAGGATTTAGTGGAAATGATGGAAAACCCACTGAAAAAGGTTTGTATCAAGATGCAAGAAAAGCAGTCGAATGGCTTGAAGGCAAAGGTATAAATAAAAAAGATATTATCCTTTATGGAGAATCCTTAGGTACAGGAATTGCCGTTGAACTTGCTAGTAAAGATAATTTTTCAGGTATTATACTAGAGTCACCCTATACATCGATGGTAGATATGGGAAAGAGGTTTTATCCATTTGTACCTATAAGCCTTTTGCAAAGAGATCGGTATAATTCTATAAAAAAAATAAAAAAAATTAAATCTCCAATTTTAGTTCTGCATGGCAAGGCAGATACTTTGGTTCCTTTTTATATGGGCAGAAAAATTTATGAGAATGCTAATGAACCTAAATATTCATATTTTCCAACATTTGATAATCACATGATGGCATATGATCAAAATATGGTTGATGCCTTAGAAAATTTTATAAAACAAACCTCTACGCAATAGGTAGGCCATTCTTCACTTTTTGAGACGGATGAAACAATACTACTTTTCCATCTTCTTCTATTGCACCTAAGATTAAAACTTCTGATTTTATTCCAGCTATATTTCTTGAAGGGAAGTTACATACTGCCATGATTTGTTTTCCAGTTAATTCACTAGTTTTATAATAACTAGTAATTTGTGCAGAAGAAGTTTTAACTCCAATTTTTTCACCAAAATCTATTTTAAGAACATAAGCTGGTTTTCTAGCTTTTTCATTTACAGATACTTCTAAAATTGTGCCTACACAAATTTCAACTTTGTCATAATCTTCATATGTAATCCCGTTTTTCATTTTTAATTATTTCTCTCCAAAAAGGCTGTTACAAAATTTTCTGCATTAAAAGGTTGGAGGTCATCTTCTTGTTCACCAATACCAATTGCAAATATTGGAAGTTTATATTTTTCTGTAATAGATAACAAAACCCCGCCTTTTGCTGTACCATCTAACTTAGTCATTATTAATCCAGATAATTTGCAAATTTTATTAAATTCTTCAATTTGATTGAGTGCATTTTGTCCAGTTGTTGCATCTAAAACAATAATAGTTTTTTGTGGTGCATCACTATCAATTTTTTTTATTACTCTGATTATCTTAGAGAATTCATCCATAAGATTTTTTTTATTATGTAGTCTTCCTGCAGTATCAATGATGCAATAATCATAATTATTTTGTTTTGCTTTTTCTAATGTTTTGAAAGCAACTGCAGCTGGATCAGTGCCAGGATCAGATTTTTCTATATCAATCAAATTTTTTTGACACCAATTTTCTAGCTGATCAATTGCGGCTGCTCTAAAAGTATCTGCGGCACCTACGATTACTTTGGAATTATTATTTTTTAGAATTTTACATAGTTTTCCAATTGTTGTTGTTTTTCCAGTTCCATTTACTCCACAAACTATAATAGTTTCTAAATTAGTTGATTTATCAAAGATATTTTTTTCTACGGGCTTTAAAATTTCCAACATCTCGCTTTTTAAAATTTCTAAAAAATTCTTTTCATTTAACTGTTCATCACTAAATTTTTTATTTTTTACATTTTCTATAATTTTTTCAGTTAAAGGTAACCCGATATCAGAGGAGATCATGAAGTCTTCCAGGTCTTGAATAATTTCATTAGATGGTTTTGATTTATTAAAAATATTATTTATTCCTGATG
>Ga0255766_10002137_pt1 | contig 17684 bp, 17 predicted proteins | sample 071ome_23_FD_179966 | JGI IMG/M metagenome (GOLD analysis project Ga0255766, IMG submission 179966) | Coastal salt marsh microbial communities from the Groves Creek Marsh, Skidaway Island, Georgia - 071403BT metaG (version 2) | ecosystem: Environmental > Aquatic > Marine > Intertidal zone >... | reverse complement strand
CGCGGCGTATTAACAACCAGAGGCGGTGTTACATCTCATGCGGCCATCATTGCCAGGGGATTTGGACGCCCCTGCGTGACAGGAGCTGTTGAAGTTTCCATAGATTTTGAAAAGAAATTACTTATCGCGGGGCCCTATAAAATTATGGCCGGAGAGTCGATAACAATCGACGGAGGTAACGGGCAAATTTATCTTGGCGCCGTTCCAATCGTTGACCCTAGCATATCCAGCCATCTTGCTAGCCTAAAAGCTTGGGCCGAGGCTTTGCATTAATTTTACACGCGAAAATTACCAAGCTTTTTAAATCAATCGTAGCTTTCTGTAGAGCCAAAGCTGAAACGCAGTTGTGATCACTAGTAAAATACACACGGCCCAAAAGGCCCAGGAAGTATTTTCGCCTGGAATCCCTCCCACATTGATCCCAAGCAAACCCGTTAATAGCCCAAGCGGTAGGAAAATTGCCGCCACAACCGATAGAATTAGCATGCTACGGTTCATGGCTTCGCCGCGCGCTTCCACCACTTGATCTTGAACAACGCCTGCGCGATCGCGGATAGCATCAAGCTCTTCAGATAGCCTGGTAATACGGTCAGTAGCTTCTAGTAATCTCGTGCGGCCTCTTTCTGAGAGCCATTCGAGATCTTCTATGGCTAAAGTTGATAATGCATCTCTTTGAGGAAACATAAAGCGGCGAAGAACAATAGCTGCGCGCCTCAAATCAGCTAACTCTGCCCGGAATTCACGCCCTGGAATATCTGATAAAATATCTTCTTCCATTCTATCAACGGTTTCATTTAGCGTTGCTACTATTGGCTCAGCTCGATCTGCTAATCGAAGCGCCAACTTTGCAATCAAATCATCTGGGCTCAACGGGCCCTGGCCACGCTCAATACCTTCAACAATATCTGCAACCGCACGAAGTCGTCTTTTCCAAACGCTAATTACTCGGTCTGATTCCACCCATATTCGGATGGAAATCATATCTTCTGGATCGGCACCATCGTTTAAGTTAACACCGCGGAGGTTGATGAATACTCCATTGCCATTCTCCGTTTTATGCACGGTACATCTAGGCCTTGTGTCTGGAGCTAATAACGCTTCAACAATATCTGAATGGAGTCCAGATTTATTTCTAAGCCAAGCCACTCCGCTCTCATCATCCCATTGAATGTGACACCAGAGAAAACCCTCAGTCGGAGTTGCTCCTAAAATAACATCTTGACCACCACCATTTCCGTCTAATGTTTTGGCAAAAGTTTGAGCCGCGTGCCCCAAAGATGACATGGAAAGTTTCTCCCAAATACGAATCCCGCAAAACACTTTTAGTAATTTAAAAGGATTTGACCTGTTTTATGAGCACGGGCCAAACTGTTTTTGTGAAGGGAAGGAAAATGCCAAAAAAACTAACAGAAGAACAAATTTCTCAGTATCATTCCGAAGGTTTTTGTTTCCCAGTATCAGTACTAAATCGCTTAGAGTGCAGAGATTTTCGCGCTGATCTAGAGCGATACGAAAAAGCTATCGGGCATCCGTTAGATTTCCCAGAAAAATCCAAGCCACACATGTTGTTTAGTTGGGCCGATGCAATCGCTCACCATCCTGCTGTGTTAGATGCTGTTGAAGACCTACTTGGACCTGACATTCTACTTTATCACATCACGCTTTGGACCAAGGAAGCCGGCGCCCCCTCTTATGTTTTGTGGCATCAAGATGGTGCCTATTTCTTCCTGGATCCAGCTGAACAAGTTACAGCTTGGGTCGCTCTCTCAGATGCGCCTGAAGTGTCCGGTTGTATGCATGTGATCCCAGGCTCTCACAAAGGTCCTTGGCTCCCACACTTCGATGACCTGGGGCCAAACAATATGATCAAGAGGGGACAGGGAATAAACGGCTTTGGCGACACAGGTGGTGTGCCCATGCCTCTCAAAGCCGGAGAGATGTCTTTACACCATACTAAGCTTGTGCATTCTAGCCGCGAAAATAATTACCACGACCGGCGAATTGGGGTCGGACTTTCCTTTATTCCTGCTCGAGTTCGTCCAATACATGAGCCAAAACCTACCGCCCTTCTTGTTCGGGGCAAGCTTCATCACGACGGTTTTATGATGGAACAGCGATTGAAAAGTCCTGAAACAGATGAGGCAAGGGAATTGCATGCAGAGGCCGTTCAGCGTTTCAGGGCCAGGCAGGATTTTGGTTCCACTATTTCCAATCAGTCAGAGAGCTAATTAAAACCCATGGCAGGCAAACCTGTTATCCATCTTGCTCAGTTTTTAACTCATAGTCCGAGTTATCACTCTCTTGGGATGTGGCGACATCCAAAAACTGACTACCAGAGCACTCCCTGGAATCGCCCTCAATTGTATGAGCACATCGCGCGCACATGTGAACGCGGTCTCTTCGACATGATATTTTTTGCGGACCTGAACTACATCGCCGATACCTATACGGGGTCTCTTGACCCAGCATTACGATATGCGACTCAGGCCCCGGAGCACGATCCAATACCGCTTGTCTCCTGGCTAGGAGCTGTGACGGAACGTATTGGCATTGCCGCAACATTTTCTACTTCTAATCAGCATCCATTCTTCGCAGCTCGCCTTTGGGCAACCTTAGACCACATGACGAATGGAAGAGCGGGCTGGAATGTCGTCACGTCAATTAATCAAAACCAGCAAGCTAATTATGGTGTAGATCGTGCTCCAACCGACCAACGGTATGATCAGGCACACGAATTTATGGAAGTTTGCCGCAAACTTTGGGAGAGTTGGGATGAAGACGCGATTGTAATGGATAAGGCAAATGCCATTTTTGCCAATCCGTCGAAGGTGCATCGCATCGAACATGAGGGTAGATTTTTTAAAAGCCGAGGACCGCTCAACGTTGTCAGATCTCCACAAAACGGGCCAGCAATCCTGCAAGCGGGAACCTCACCAAAGGGCCAAGATTTCGCAGCAAAATACGCCGATGCCATTTTTGCCATTCAACCTAGACGTGAAAATGCAAAAGAATACCGGGACGCAATAAGAAGCCGATCGGAAACATTTCATCGCAACCCGAATCACTGTGCCGTTTTGTTTGGTGCACAACCAATAATTGGTGAAAGCCGAGAGCATGCAGAAGAGCTCCAAGAACAGCATAATGAACTGGTACCGCTGGAAGCAGGCCTAACAATTCTCTCTGCTCATCTAGATTTTGACCTATCAGGTATACCGTTAGACGCAAAGATGGCTGAAAGAGAAGAACCTGAACTTCACCGAATGCGCACTCGATTTTTAAATCCTGATGGCTCGTCAATGACTTTGGCTGAAGTAGCTGCTCGACACGGACAATCCGTTGGCCTCCCACAATTTGTTGGAACAGCTGAAAGCGTTGCTGAGCAGATGATAGACTTCTTCGACTATGTCGGCGGCGATGGTTTTATGTTGACAGCCATACACACTCCCGGCGCTATTGAGCAATTCGTGGATGAGGTTGTGCCTATTTTTCAAAGAGCCGGTCGTTTCAGAAAATCTTACGAAGGCAAGACGCAAAGAGACCTCCTAAGACAAACAATTTAAGTGCTTGAACGAGTAATTCTGTGACAGGAAAACCGTTAACTCAGGTATTAGATTGGATTGCTCACAACTAAGATTTTATTCGCCTTGATCCTGCCACGCTACGCGCCTAGTTTCCGCATTCAAAATTATTCAAGAGGATCGAAGATATGACGGATGTGGGCGGTATCACTGCCGAGCAACTCAGAAGCTATATCGAGCGAATTGAGCGCTTAGAAGAGGAAAAAGCAGCTATCGCTGCAGACGTTCGCGAAGTCTATGCTGAGGCAAAATCAAACGGATTTGATGTAAAAATAATGCGCCAAGTTTTGAGGCTGCGGAAGCTCGACCATGATGACCGGTCTGAGCAAGAAGCCCTTTTGGACTTGTATAAGCGTGCTTTAGGCATGGCAGAGAGCATCTAATTTTTATAGATGGCGATATACAAAATTCCTTTTCAAAAAACAAAAATGGATCTGCTATAAGCATACCAAATAGTTTAATTCAAAATTAACCATGGCTCCCACAAAAACTAAGAGAGTAGTTCGCAAACCTACAAAAGATAAAAAGCGAACTACTCCTAAAGATAAGCAAAAACCGCCAGAAAAACGTGCGTGGTACAAGAGCCTCTTGCGCGCAGTGGCGCTGATTGTGATTTGGGCAACAATTTTCTGTACCGCGACTGCAGCTTATTTTTATGTAACGCTTCCCCCATTAGACCAAGCCACTCAACTAAAACGTGGCCCTACCGCCACTCTCTTAGATCGTGACGGCGCATTCTTTGCGTCATATGGAGAATTGCGCGGCGATATGGTCACCGTTGCGGACCTACCCTCCCACCTACCGCACGCTATTGTTGCCATCGAGGACCGGCGATTTTACGAGCATATTGGCATAGACTTCAGAGGCATAGCGCGTGCCATTGTTGTGAACATCACCAAAGGAAGCTTTCGCCAAGGTGCAAGCACTATTACACAACAGCTTGCCCGCAACTTACTTCTTACACATGAGAGGAGTTTGGGGCGAAAGGCTCGCGAAGCCCTTTTAGCTCTAGAATTGGAGCGCAGATTTAAAAAAGATGAAATTCTCTCCATTTATTTGAACAGAGTCTATTTTGGGGGGGGGGCATATGGTGTTGATGCTGCCGCAAGGAGATTTTTTGGTAAATCAGCTACGAAGCTTAACCTTTGGGAATCTGCTCTTCTTGCAGGATCCTTGAAAGCACCATCGCGCTTAGCGCCTGATCGAAATCCAGAGGGCGCAGCTGCCAGGGCTCGGCTCGTGATAAAAGCGATGACTGACTTAGGCTATATCCCAAAAATTGCAGAAAATCAGACTCTCGCACTATTAGCTTCTGCCGCTACTGCAAAACAATCACCAGTGTCCGGAAATACCAGGTATTTTTCCGATTGGGCGCTTGATCAAGCAGAGGGATTCTTGGGGGGCCTAAGTCGAGATGTACTTGTAGAAACGACCCTCGATCCCAAATTGCAAAGACTTGCCGAACAAGCCATCTCGAATGGCTTAAAGAGTAAGCCGAAAAATGTTTCATCAAGTAATTGGCCATCCCAAGCCGCGTTGATCGCAATTACTCGTGATGGCGCGGTTCGAGCAATGGTAGGAGGAAGAAATTACTCGGAAAGTCAATTCAACCGTGCTGTACAAGCTGAAAGGCAGATGGGATCTATATTCAAGCCCTTTGTGTACATCGCAGCAATAGAAGCGGGAATGGAACCTGATGATTATGTGCTTGATGCACCAATTCAGATCGGTAACTGGCAACCCCGAGCCTACAACAATAAATACTATGGAAAAGTAACTTTACGGGAAGCAATAGCACGATCATTAAATGCACCAGCAGTGAGAATAGCTGAGCAAATAGGACGTGAAAAAGCAATTACTGTAGCTAGAAGATTAGGTATAGGCAGCACACTTATGCCAACTCCTAGTGTAACACTAGGGGCAGGAACAACCTCTTTGCTCGAGATAACCGGTGCATTTACTGCCCTAGCGTCTGGCGGCAAATTTGTCCCCCCTTACGGAGTAAAGGAAATACGAAGTAGGTCTGGAATACCTCTATTTACGCCATCTACTGAACCCACGCAGGTAATGCAGCCTGAAGTTGTTCAGCGAATTAATAATATGATGAGTGCAGTTGTATCTTGGGGTTCTGGAAAGGCTGCAAAAATTGATCGCGATGCAGCTGGCAAGACTGGTACCAGTCAAAGAAATAGAGATGCTTGGTTCATTGGTTACACATCAGATATTGCCGTTGGGGTGTGGGTTGGCCACGATGCTGATCGACCAGTTCCTGGTCTAACTGGTGGCGGTTTACCTGCTCGTATTTGGCAAGAGTTCATGATGAACAGCCGCTCACTGTTCTCACGCAAATCTCTACCTGGGGTTTCAGGATATGTTGCAAGGTCTGAGGAGAATATAGCTGAACGAGCTTTATCTCGAATTTCAACCTGGGTGACACCAAAATCAAAGGTTATTTATGAATATCCTAATGAAAAAAGCTCCAATTGATTTAAGGTAATAGAATTCATTATTGTTAACAGATCTGCGTATTCCCCAATAAAATAAGAGACAGCAATGCCATCAGCGACTAACCGTCTTAATCCCCTCCAGCAGAAGACTTTAACCCTTCTTCAAGAAGTGGCCCGTCATCCAATATTTTCTGAACCAGAGGACGGCACAGGGTCGATTGCTATCAGAATGTTACCTGAACCTCACGGTAACCATTTTCATATTGGGTCTCGTGTTGTGATGTCCAAAGACGCATCAGGACTAAGAAATCAAGCTGTGTTGCGAGTTTTGGAGCGCAAAGGGATGATCGAAGTAAGACCTGGGGGTACTTTGGTACTCACGCCAGTTGGCAGAGCGACAGAAACTGGACTTCGTGATAAAATTCTCCACGGCAGCGACCACTAAAGGCTATGTAAGGTCAAAGTACACTCTCAAGGCAATCCAAAACTCTCTTGAGACCACAACCAAATAAACTACTTTAACATCTAACTAACTGAAAAATTTTTGGAGTCATTTTCGATGCAAGATACTAGCACAGATGTCGTCGTAGTTGGCGCAGGTAACGCCGCGATGTGTGCCGCTCTATCCGCCAGGGAGTCAGGCGCTAACGTTATAGTGCTAGAGTGGGCTGATCCTGAAAATCGGGGCGGCAATTCAGCATACACCGCCGGCAATATCCGCACTGTATATAACGGAAAAGAAGATATTGTAGCGCTTTGCCCAGACCTATCTGAAGAAGAAATCAGCATAAGTGACTTTGGCACTTATACTGAAGATAAGTTCTATGATGATATGGGGCGTTTAACTGAATATCGTACTGACCCCGATATGTGCGAGGCCCTGGTAACAAAGTCGCTTGACACAATGCATTGGATGCGGACCAAAGGCGTACGCTTCCTGCCAATCTATGGAAAGCAGGCTTACAAAATTGATGGTCGTTTTGTTTTCTGGGGCGGACTGACTGTTTCTGCTTGGGGTGGTGGCCCTGGCCTGGTTGATGCATTGCATGAACAGGCGGAAAAAGAAGGCATCGAAGTGCGCTATCACGCCCGAGGTTTTGAATTAATTGCAGACGACGACGGCGTTCACGGAATTAAAGTTAAGCAAAACGGAAAGACTTATACGATAGCCTGCAAATCAGTAGTGCTAGCATGTGGCGGTTTTGAGTCAAATGCAGAATGGCGTACTCGATATCTTGGGCCAGGTTGGGATCTCGCGAAGGTTCGTGGCACGCGCTACAACATGGGCGATGGAATTAAAATGGCCATGGATATAGGTGCGAGACCTCATGGAAATTGGTCTGGATGCCACGCCGTGGGTTGGGATTACAACGCACCAGAATTTGGTGACATCCATGTTGGCGACAACTTCCAAAAACATTCATATCCATGGGGCTTGATGATTAATGCCGAAGGCAAACGATTTGTGGATGAAGGCTACGACTTCAGAAACTACACCTATGCCAGCTACGGGCGGAAGGTTTTAGAACAGCCCAATCAAATGGCTTGGCAGGTATTTGATAACAAAATCATCCCAATGCTTCGTGATGAGTATCGGATCCGTCAAGTAACTAAGGTCCGCGCTAATACTCTAGAAGAGTTAGCTGAAAAGCTAGATGGGGTGAACAAAGAAGGCTTCTTAAGAGAAATCAAAGCTTATAATGAAGCAGTTAGAACCGATATTAAATTTGATCCAAACGTTAAAGATGGCCGCCGGACGGAAGGGTTACCAATAGATAAAACTAACTGGGCAAATACGTTAGATGAGGCCCCTTTTGAGGCATACCAGACCACTTGTGGTCTGACATTCACTTTTGGTGGCCTAAAAATTAATCCTGAGACTGGTGCTGTGCTTGATGCCTCTGATGAACCAATTTCTGGTTTGTATGCAGCAGGTGAACTAACCGGTGGGTTATTTTACATGAACTATCCAGGTGGAACTGGCCTGATGGCTGGTGCAGTGTTTGGAAAAATTTCCGGCGCGTCAGCTGGAAAACAGGCAATGTCGAACCAATAAGGCTATTCGATAATGGCGGATATCTGTGTGCTCGGGGCTGGTGCTTGGGGATCCGCTCTAGCCATGGCGCAGGCCGCTAATCAAACTGAAGTCCTGCTCTGGGCAAGACGCCCAGAGCAGGCTGCAAAAATAGCAAAGACACGAACAGCTTCCCCGTATCTTACCTCGGATTTAACGCTCCCCAAAAATGTGCAGGTTACGGCTGACCTGTCTGAGACTAAATTTGCGAAATTCCTTATCGTTGTCACGCCTGCACAGGTAACTCGCGAAATTCTTAGATCTCTCGCGCCAACTGGGAATATTATTCTTTGTTGCAAAGGCATCGAACGAACCACAGGGCTTTTGATGCCCCAAATGGCTAAAGAAATTCTGCCTGAAGCAAACATCTTTGTTTTGAGTGGGCCAAATTTTGCCGTCGAAGTCGCGAGCGGCTTACCCGCCGCAGCAACGCTTGCCGCAGAACATCTCGCAAACGCAGTTCACCTGGCGCAGGAACTTGCAACACCATCCCTTCGGCTATATCCGTCTGCAGACCTTAAAGGAGTGGCTCTTGGTGGAGCCTTAAAAAATGTTATCGCTATCGCAGCCGGTGCTGTCGATGGCGCAGGGCTCGGTGAAAACGCACGTGCAACGATCACTACCCGAGGGCTGGCAGAAATTGCACGAATAGCATCAGCCATGGGCGCAGAGCGCGAAACGCTCATGGGGCTCGCAGGCCTGGGAGATCTTATGCTTACCTGTTCAAGTTATAGATCTCGAAATTATTCTCTGGGAGTAGAACTGGGCAAAGGCCGAACCCTTAATAATATCTTATCAGAACGTAGCGGCGTTTCTGAGGGAGTGGAAACAGCTCAGGCAGGTTTAGCTTTAGCCGCACAGCATGGGGTTGAAGCTCCAATAATCTCTGCAGTTAGTCATGTGTTGAGTGGTCAGCTTAGTCTTCAGAAAGCTGTAGCTAGTTTAATGTCGCGACCTTCACCCACCACAGAGTTGGGGTAATCTACTTCCAACCCACCTCATTAAATATCACTTGCGCTTCAGGTATATTTCTCGCCACTTTCGACAGGTCTATGTCGTCAGGCTTAAAAAAGCCTAGCGCTGCCACTGATGGACTTACTGAAACGCCCGGTACGGCTGGATATTCATCATTACCCGCAGAGAAATGTTCTTGAGCCTTATCACCTGTAAGATATTCTAGAAACTTCACAGCATTAGCTTTATTTGGGGCATGAGCAGCGACGCCTCCACCTGACAAGTTCATATGGGCGCCTTCAGTAGCCTGTGATGGAAATACCCAACTAATATCTGACTGCCCCTTTCCAGATAGACCTTTTACTGAGATGCGAAGCGATCGGGCAAAGTAGTAAGTATTGGAAAGGGAGATATCACATTCTCCTGAAATTAATGCTCGTAATTGGTCTGTATCACCACCCTGAGGTGCACGAGCAAAGTTTTTTACAACGCCTGCAGCCCACTCCTTAGCTATTTTCTTTCCATGATTTTGAATGATGGCTGCCAGTAAGGTCTGAGTATAAGAGTTAGTAGATGAGCGACTGCATACCTGACCTTTGTATTGATTATCTGCGAGCGCTAAATATGTCCGGGGTGGATTGCTAACATCCTTCTTGTCATAGAAAATTATTCGTGCACGCATAGAAAAGCCAAACCAATAATTTTCGTTATCTTGAAGGTATCCTGGAATACGAGTTTCAAGAACCTGACTATTTATCTGCTGAAGAACCCCAGCATCCTTTGCTCTTTGAAGTCTAGAGGTATCTACTGCCAACAAAATATCAGCGGGAGAATTGCGGCCCTCTGCCCGCATTCTGGCAATCAGTTCATCTGCATTACCTTCAATACGATTTATTCGGATACCTGTCTGATTTTCAAAATCTGTGAACAGCCTATCGTCTGTCTCATAATGCCTAGAGGAGTAAAGATTTAATTCCTCCGCAGCGACAGCTGCATGAAAGCCACTTGCAACCACGACAAGAATGACAGCAATTCGGGCAACAAGCGGGTAACCCACCGGCATATTTTTCTCCAAACCTGAAAGGCAGCTCTTCCAATATTTACAAATGATAACTATTCTCATTCGCATTGTATATAGGAGTTAATGGCCTCTTTAGACATAAATTAGATGAAACATAGGCCAAATTTTTTGAATATGATGGACTGCTACTATTTCTAAGTTGATTAAATTTTTTATCTATCAACACAAAGTTTGGAGACTTATCCATATGGCCAATTCGGCCACACATAAATCAACACAGCATTATACTCCGCGAGCGAGCATGGATTGGCGCGCGTGGATTAAGGGACTGGCTACTTTTATTAGCATTGCTTGCTGCCTTCCAATGCTAATGGTCGTGTTTGCAGCATTTTCTGCGGAAACGACAACCCTCAATCACTTAGTAAGCTCCGTCCTCACAGAGTATATAATTTCGACTATTCAACTTTCTGTCCTAGTAGCAGCTGGAGCTTTCTTCATTGGTGTTGGTGCAGCTTGGCTGGTAACTGCATATGACTTTCCAGGGCGTAGATTTTTTCAATTAGCCTTAGTACTCCCACTTGCATTTCCTGCTTACATTCTCGCTTATGCTTATACTCACGTGTTCGATCACCCTGGTGTAGTTCAAGCATTCTTGAGAGATACCTTTGCTCTGGGTCCAAAGGAGTATTGGTTCCCTGAAATCAGGTCCTTAGGTGGTGCTGCCCTGATGCTAACGCTTGTACTTTATCCATACGTTTACCTTCTAGCTCGGGCTGCTTTCATCCAACAAGGTTTGAGGGGGTTTGAAACTGCCCGCACCCTCGGCAAGGGGCCAATTTCTGCATTTTTAGCTGTTACGTTGCCCATGACCCGTCCAGCAATCGCAGGAGGCGTCCTTTTAGTAGTAATGGAAACCATAGCTGACTTTGGAACGGTCTCATATTTTGGAGTTCAGACCTTCGCAACTGGAATTTATACAAGTTGGTTTTCAATGGATGATAGAGCGGGAGCGGCACAGCTTGCGTTAGGACTTCTTTGCTTCTCTTTACTACTCATCTTTCTTGAGCGGATTACAAGATCAAACGAGGCTGCATATAACAGACTAGGGCTCTCTAACGTTCCCCCTTCTTCGAGGTTACGCGGCAAAAAGGCTTTTGTGGCATGGTGCTTATGTTTTGTGCCATTTATTTTCGGGTTTGCAGGGCCATCGATCACCCTTCTGATAATGGCAGTAACGTCATTTCAAGATTCTATTCAATCCCGCTATCTCGACTTTATAGTGAATTCAGTAACTCTGGCAGCGATCGCGAGCACTATCACAGTGCTAGCTGCTGCAATGATTGGATACTGCCGTCGGTTAAATCCTAGCACTTATACGAGCACAATCTCCTCAATTGCGAGACTTGGGTATGCTGTTCCTGGCGGTGTGATAGCTGTTGGTCTCTTATTTCCATTCGCAGCAATCGATAACTTGTTAGATGCATGGATGAGATCTGTGTTCAATATTTCTACTGGATTATTGCTGACTGGATCTATAACGCTTCTGATACTTGCCTACATGACCCGCTTCCTTGCAGCAGCAATCAATGCTTTTGAGGCAGGTGAAGTGACCATCAGTAAAAATATTGACGCTGCAGCCAGCACTCTTGGCCATTCCTCTATCTCTATTCTATGGCGTATTCACATACCAATTCTTGCGCCTAGTCTTCTTACCGCTGCCCTTATTGTTTTTGTAGATGTAATGAAAGAGTTGCCTGCAACCTTAATTCTGAGGCCATTTAATTGGGACACCCTAGCGGTTCAAGCACATAGGCTTGCAGCAGACGAACGATTATATGAGGCGGCCTTACCATCTCTTATTATTCTAGCAATTGGGCTGCTGCCAGTTGCCTTAATCTGCCGTCAGATAGAGAAACAGACATAAAGCATTGAAGCAGATAGAAGCGGTATCAAAGTCTGGATCAATAGCCAATTTAGAGATCAGACTGTTAAGTAGCCTCCATCACTGGGGATTAGGACACCAGTTACATATTGAGAAAGATCGCTAGCCAAAAAAATCGCTGGGCCAACAATATCATCAGGTGTACCAGGCCGCCCCATAGGTATATGCCGCATAAAACGCTCTAGCATTTCGGGATTTTGCTGAATTCCTTTCTCATTCAGAGGCGTAAAAATCAGACCTGGGCCAATTGCATTAACCCTTACCCCAAAAGGCGCAAGTTCTGCTGCCATACCAATAGTGAAATTTTTTACTGCACCTTTCGATGTCGTGTAAGCAACCGAATTAGCCGTATGCACAAAACTCTGAATCGAGCCCAAATTTATCACTCGGCCTTTTGTTGACTTCAGCTGATCTTGAAAGCTGTGTACGCAGTTAAAAAGACCAGAAATATTAATTGCAACTGTATCGTTCCAGTCATCTATGGCAGTAGCGCTATCGATAGTAGCCCGCCTCACAATACCCGCGTTGTTTACCAACACAGAAATTGGCCCAATATCTGCTTCAACCTTTCGAGCAACAGATTGGACAGCCTGCATGTTGGCTACATCGAGTTCTATTGCCCATGCTTCCCCCCCGGCATCCTCTACAAGGCGCGCCGTTTCTTCTGCACCAGCAACATTGACATCAGCTACAATTACTTTGGCACCCTCTCTCGAATACCCCTGCGCTATCCCTCGACCAATACCGGAACCACCACCAGTCACAAATGCTAAATGTCCGTCTAATAACCCCATACCCTTCATCTCCAATATCAATAATTAAGCGTCACCAGGTACAGTTCCCAACGGCAAGCTTTCAATATGCTTGCAAATTTCACCAGGTGTCGTCATCCAAATCTTATCCTGGTGTTTTAAAATATGCTCGTAAACCCGTCGCATAGCAGGCATCCGATACGGACGACCAACGCTAAAAGGATGGAGAGAGATAGGACAAACAACTGGCGTCCCATTTTCTGCCTGCCGCAACATTTCGTCGAACTGATCGATCAACATGTCTGCAAATTCTTGACTCGTGTATCGAAAGAAAACCAGAGCACGATTATCGTTGCATTCTACTGGATATGGCATCGATAAAATGCGTCCCCCAGACCGCGTTTTAAACCAGATTGGTTGATCGTCAGTCGTCCAGTCCATAAAATACTTGTAGCCTGCTTCTTGCAATAAATCCGGCGTCACCGAGGAATTGGAAAGCCAAGGACTCATCCAACCAGTCGGAGGGTTCCCCTCCTCTTCACTGATACGGTCACGACAACTTTCAATCAGAGCTTTTTCTTCAGCTTCCGACCACTTACCTTGTTCATCCGAATTTGTGTGTCCATGGCCAAGGAACTCATCACGTCGCAATCTAAATTTAGCTGCAATATCTGGCGCATGATCGTACAGAGCAGTGTTAAATTGAGCCTGCAATGGAATGTCCAAATCGTCGAACATTTCCATTAATCGCCAAAAACCAACTCGGTTTCCATATTCTCGCCAAGAAAAAACACTCTCACTATTTGCTTGTTCAGGAGGGGCAATTCCAGCTCCTTTACCTTTCCCAAACCTAAAAACTTCCATGTTAAGAGCTGTAAAAACTGCTAGTCGCGTGCCATTTGGCCAATCATAACGCGGCCGGTCTAGGATATTTGAATATGAAAATCGATTATGATGCTCAATTGGCTGGTATGCAGGTCCGGACATAAAACACTCCTAAAGCAAACTGTCTATTTTATTGACGGCTTCAGCCTCCAAAGGCCCATCAAATGCAGCGGAGAATGCAACTTCAATATGTTGAAGGCTGGCCGCCCCAAAAATTGAGGTTGAGATTTTTTGCTCTGCTAAAGCATATCGTATTGCGGTTGCAGCATGATCTTCATCTCGTTTGCCAAGTACTCGCCAAACCGCGTCCGCTCTTGCCGCTTCTGCGTCAGGATCAGAATTTTCAGTTATGGGTATTTCGCGCCCATGACGTTCATTGGTTGCCAGCACTCCTGCAGCTAAGATTCGTATCCCAAAGACACCCAGTCCATGCGCATAACAAGCACCTAGAATTCCCCGAAAATCGGTTGTTCCAAAATTTGGAGAGACGTTTTTACCCGCGGAAGGGTTCAGTAGGTTGTAATAAACTTGAGCAGTCTCAAACCTCTCACTCGCAATCACATCCCGAACAGAATTTGGCTCACCGAGAGCTGTTATACCTATATGATCTGCAAGCCCGGCTTCCTTAATATATTGGAAAGCATCTGCAACGCCGCCTGGTTTGAGAATATCGTAGGTTGACAGCCAGTCACTATCTCCACTGCCAATGCGATTGTGAAGCTGGTAGACCTCAACTTTATCTAATTTTAATCTTTCCAAGCTAGCTTCAATCGCACGTCGAACAGAGCCATTCACATCATGCAAATCCTCAGGACCAAGAGCAATTTTAGTTGAAATACGAGGTCGATGTGCTGCAGGCATTCCCGCTAAGACTTCTCCAATATTGGTTTCGGACTCTCCGTTACCATACATTTGAGCTGTATCAATCCAGTCAGCCCCAACCTCAAGGCACCGATGAATAGCCTGTTCCTGTGTGGCTTTATCAGAATGGATCATCACCCCTCCTACAAAGCCCCCACCAAGGATCAATTCTGGAATTTTGAGACCCGTTTTACCGAGAGAGTTCTGCAACAACTTTTTCATATTAATCTCGATTATCCTTCCATCGATACACTCCGATCATAGCTCTACTTAACGGAGAAATGACGTCATGCATTGGTAAAACCTTAATTGGAACTGGTAATGGCCCTATCGTATCCAATGAAGCTCCAGATATTCTATCAGCAATAGATTTCCCCATAGCTGTTGCCATGGCAATACCGCGACCAGAATAACCCATTCCCGCAAAAACGCCGCGTGCTAGCTCGTGCAAACGAGGGAGACGTTCCGGGGTCATCGCAATCCAACCCTGCCAAATATGCTCGATTTCTATATCACCTATTTGAGGAAAAACTTTTAACAGTCGCGCCTTAGTCGAAGCATTGATCTTGCCTTCTGCACCTAACGGCACGATTGGTGCTGCTGTTGTTATAAGTCGATTTCCAAAATCCTTCCGAAAAGCCCATAGCGCTTGTCTGGTATCTGAAAATCCGTGGTTTTCAGGCAAAATACTTCTGGCAATATTATCCGTAATAGGCGAAGTCGCCGCATGAAATGTTCGAAAAGGCACAATAGTTTGCCGCAGTTTAGGCCAGAGAGCTTCTGTATAGCCATTGGTAGCGAAAACGAGATTATCGCTATCTATGTAACCCGCACTAGTCTCAACTCGCCAATATCCCTCAACTCTATTAACAGAGATAGCAGGCGAAGCACCATGAACTTTTGCACCCTCAACTATTGCCGCACGCGCTAAACCACGAGCATAACCGAGAGGCTGGATATGACCGCCACGTTCAAGAACCCAGCCCCCATGGCAATAAATTGGTGAGCCAGTGAGTTGAATAGTCTCTTCGCCGGTTAATAATCGTGTTGGCTGACCTGTTGCTTCCCAAGAAGCTTGCTTTTTTTTAACTCCCTTCATTCTACTTGGCCTGTGGGCTGGCTGCAGCCATCCGTTCTGAGCTGCCTCGCAGTGGATATCATACTGTCGAATGAGGTCGAAAACTAAATCGGCTGAGGACGCAACCCAGGCATTCAAATTCCTACCTGCATCTTTGCCGAATATGCGCTCGATATCATCGGGGTTGTGTCGTGAATATGCTGGAATAACCTGTCCGTTGTTGCGGCCAGATGCGCCAAAACCCACTTGTTTAGCCTCCAGCACTCGAACATTAACGCCATTCTTTGCTAAATGGAGGGCCGTCGATAGACCTGTGTAACCACCTCCAATTACAGTCACATCTGAACGATGCGCCCCTAATAAAGGAGGGGTATCGGGCGGAGCCTCAGCAGTATGAGACCAAAAATTTCTCGAGAAACTCTCTGTAGGTGCAGCCATCAGCAAGCCGCTCCAAATTCATTACTGGACTTTGAATATTGCCCTGTGATTGGAATTATGTGGAGTCACAATCTGATCAATTCTTCTTAGCAAATAGAAACTTTGTTATTACAGCAAAAGCTATTCGCAGAGATTTCCGTGTCTTGTCATTGAGTGTGTATTCTATAAAGTCGCCAGGGTATTTTTTAGAACCGCAAACGTACGATGACTCATGGATCGTCAGTGGAGCAAGTCTTGAGTCCCCAAATTTCTGTAACTTTTTGGGGAGTGCGAGGTAGTATCGCATCTCCTGGCCCCAGCACACAGCGCTATGGCGGCAATACACCGTGTATCGAAATACAGTGTGACGACCATACGGTTGTAATTGACGCCGGGACCGGCATCCGACCATTGGGAGTGAAGTTAGCTCAGCAAGGTAAAGGCAAAAACCTTGACCTACTGTTTACCCACACACACATGGATCATCTCGTTGGCCTACCGTTTTTTGCTCCTGCCTATAATCCACAAAACACAATTCGTTTTTGGGCGGGGCATCTGCTTCCGGAGCGGTCTTTAGAGGGTGCCTGTCGACACCTGATGTCAGATCCACTTTTCCCCGTTCCACCAGATGTGTTTCAAGCAAAGGTGTCGTTCATCGACTTTGACGAAAATTCAACAATTTCTCTAACACCAGAGATAACGGTCAAAACAGCACCACTAGATCATCCTGGAAGGGCTACTGGATATAGAATTGAATATGGAGGCAAATCTATCGCAGTAGTTACAGATACGGCTCACGTACCAGACGCTCCTAATAACAACGCTCTGAAATTGATGCACGATGCTGACATTGTAATTTATGATGCAATGTTCACTGAAGAGGAATTTAAGGATCGGCCAGACTGGGGACATTCCACTTGGGAGGAAGGAATAAAGTTAGCTAATATGGCAAGCGCAAAACAGCTGGTCTTATTCCACCACGACCCATCTCGTACTGATGAGGAAATGGACAAAATTGTTTCTGAAGCATCGAAGCGACGTCCTGGAACTATTGCTGCTCGTGAAGGCGAGACATTGACCCTTTGAAACTGGAGTTCCGCAGACACTTTCGCTTCAAGCGATTTCAATTAGAGCACGCACTAGGTATAGCTAGACGCGGATGGTTTATACCCTACCGCTATATCAATACATCACCTCCACCAGACATAAATTACCCAGCAGATATTTTCCTGGCGTCACAATCTGAGATAACCCTCACCTTAGAAAAAGCTGCACAATTCAGTGGGACCTGGCGCAGATTTTTAGGAAATAGCCCCCCTCCTTCTCCTCGCTTTAACCAAGATTGGTTCCCAGGACTTGATGCAGCTGTGCTGTATGGCTTGGTACGAACACAACAACCAAACCTAATTGTGGAAATAGGTAGTGGTCATTCAACAAGGTTTACTGCACAAGCTCTGTCTGATGGAGAAATAGAAGGCAAAATCATTGCTATAGATCCAGCACCAAGAGCTGATATTAGCGCCTTGACGGACCGCGTAGAAATTAGGCTAGAAAGTGTGCAGTCAACGCCTTTAGATATTTTTAAAAAACTAAAAAAAGGCGACATCCTTTTCATAGACTCCAGCCATATACTAATGCCTGGTTCAGACGTAGACGTTCTCTTCAACCGAGTACT
>Ga0255766_10002136_pt1 | contig 17692 bp, 15 predicted proteins | sample 071ome_23_FD_179966 | JGI IMG/M metagenome (GOLD analysis project Ga0255766, IMG submission 179966) | Coastal salt marsh microbial communities from the Groves Creek Marsh, Skidaway Island, Georgia - 071403BT metaG (version 2) | ecosystem: Environmental > Aquatic > Marine > Intertidal zone >... | reverse complement strand
CTGGTAAATCTGTTGCTTGTTGTGTAGAAATTTTTAGAAGATGTTTATCTCAGAAAAAAGGTAATGATGGTAAACGTAAATCTAGATGGGCAGTAATAAGAAATACAAACCCACAACTCAAAACAACTACAATTAAAACTTGGATTGATTGGTTTCCTGAAGGTACATGGGGAAACTTTGCTTGGTCTGTACCTTATACCCATAGATTATATTTTGGAGATGTAGAAGCTGAAATAATATTTTTAGCACTTGATAGACCAGAAGATGTTAAAAAATTATTATCTTTAGAACTTACAGGTGTATGGGTTAATGAAGCTAGAGAAATACCTAAATCTATTATTGATGCTTGTACAATGAGGGTAGGAAGATACCCATCTATGAAAGATGGTGGTGCATCATGGTATGGTGTTATCTGTGATACCAACGCACCTGAAGAAGATCATTGGTGGCCTATTATGGCAGGTGATGTTCCTACACCAGATCATTTATCTAGAGAAGAAGCATTAATGCTAGTCAAACCTGATAACTGGGATTTTTTTACACAGCCACCTGCATTAACACCTATTATGGATGGAGATATGGTTGTTGGTTATGAAGGTAATCAATTAGCAGAAAACAAAAAATATATAACAGAAAATTATTATAATAATATTATTAGAGGTAAAACCAAAGGATGGATAGATGTTTATGTATTAAATAAACTAGGATCTATTGAAGAAGGTAAACCTGTCTATATGAACTTCAAAGAAGAAACTCATATTGCAAAAGAGAAATTAGAAATAAATAAAAACCTACCAATCTATTGTGGTATTGACTTTGGTTTAACACCTGCTGCTGTATTTGGTCAGAAAACAGTATTAGGTAAATGGAATATTATAGCTGAGTTAGTTTGCTTTGATATGGGTGTAACTAGATTCTCAGAATTACTTAGATCAGAAATTGCTAAACTATTTGCTGGAATGGAAATAAATATGTATGGTGATCCTGCTGGAGATTTTAGATCTCAAACAGATGAACGTACTCCATTTCAAATACTAAGGCAATATGGTCTTGCTGCTAAACCTGCACCATCTAATGACGTTGCATTAAGAATAGAAGCAGTAGATGCAGCACTAACTAGAATGATAGATGGTAAAGCTGCATTTCAAGTTGATAAGAGTTGTTTAAATTTAAAAAAAGGATTTAATGGTGGTTATCATTATAGACGATTACAAACATCTGGTGATCGTTATGATGAAAAACCAAACAAAAATAGATACTCTCACGTACATGATGCTTTACAATATCTTATGATTGGTGCTGGTGAAGGTAGAGCAATACTATCTGGTAAGACACAAGCTAAACCAACAGTTGCTAAAAAAGAATGGGATATATTTAGCAAACACAAGAAAGGTAAACGTAAACAATGGAATATATTCAGAAGGAATATTTAATATATTTTTACGAAGATAACTCTTTGCCTAGACATTGGCTAGTAGATTTTTTTTGTAGAAAACCTAGATTTAAACATGTTGGGGCTTGGGGTTATAATGCTAACATAGATCAATGGTTTGGATTAGAATATACTCATAAAGGTATTATTCATCAATTTTTTACTAAGCAAGAAATGGAAGATATATTTGCATACTTTGCTAAAAACAATTTTCCTATACTTAGAGTACCAGTAAATCCTAGATGGAAACTTATTTGGATTAAAGAACACAGTTGTGTTAGTTTTATTATGAGATTAATTGGATATGAGAATTGGTTTGTATGGACACCATATCAATTATATTGTGCGTTGAAAAAAAAAGGAATAAAGTCATTTTGGGAAACTAATTAAGGAATTACTATGGGAAACCCGTTTAAAAAACCATCACCACCACCGCCAGATCCAGAACTGGAAAAAAGACTTGCTGAAGAAAAAGCTGCGGCAGAAGCTGAAAAATTAGCGGCTGAACAAGAAGCATCTAGATTTGAATCTAGAAAACGTAGAGGTTTAATTGGATCAAGATCTTTATTTGGTAGAGCAGGTGGTAGAGGTTATTTTGATACAGCAGAATAAGGAGTTAATATGGCAATAAAAGCACAGAAAACTAATGGTAGTTTATTTGAAAGAAAAGCGCCACCTGTATATGAACAAGAAACAGTTGATAAAATGAAACAAGTATTAACTGGTAAAATAACTGGTGGTAGAGCAAATGAAATTCGTAAAATGTTTATGGATGAGTTTGGTGCAGATGCTTTGACTATTCTTAAAAAAGAATTAAAAATGAAATAATGGCATACGTTAATTTAAACGATACACCATCACATCAATCTGATGACACACAAGTTTCTGCATTTTTAAAAAAGTTTGCTAGAGCACAAGGTGTTAAAGATCATTGGAAAGATAAGTTTGAAGAAGCTTATGAATACTGTTTACCTCAAAGAGAGTCTTTCTATGATGAGTCTATGGGTGAAAGCAGAAATGATAAAATTTTTGATGAAACTGCTGTAGTTGGTGTACAGGAATTTGCTTCTAGATTACAAGCAGGTATTGTTCCAACGTTTGCTAGATGGGCAGACTTTCAAGCTGGATCTGAAATACCTGATGAACAGAAAGCACAAGTTAATTCACAGTTAGATGAAATAACTAATTATGTTTTTGAACTTTTACAAAATTCTAATTTTAATCAAGAAATCCATGAATCTTTTATGGATCTTGCAATTGGTACAGGCGTTCTCCTTGTTGAAGAAGGTGATGCTATTAATCCTATTAAGTTTACTGCTGTTCCTTTACCAAGAGTATCTTTACTATCTGGATCTGATAATAGAATAGATACTATCTTTAGAACTAGATATGTTTCTCCTGATGAAATAAAAATTATTTATCCTAAAGCAACATTACCAGAAAACTTTGATGTATTAACTTTAAATAAAAATAATAGACGTTTTAAAATTATTGAAGGAGTTTACAGACTTTATGATAAACCAAATCAAGAAAGATATAAATACTGTGTTGTTATTGAAGAACTTAAAACAATTATTTACGAAGAAGAATTAAAAGGTGAAGGTTCTAATCCATATTTAATATTTAGATGGAATAAAGCATCAGGCGAAGTATATGGTAGAGGCCCAGTATTTAATGCCATGGGTGCTATTAAAACTTGTAACTTAACTATAGAATTAATTTTAGAAAATGCTCAAATGAATATTTCTGGAGTATATACTTTTGAAGATGATGGAGTAATTAATCCTGAAAATATTTCACTTGTTCCAGGGTCATTAATTCCTGTTGCGCCTGGGTCAAGAGGTTTACAACCAATTAATGGTGCTGGTAATTTTGATGTTGCACAACTTGTTTTACAAGACATGAGAGCAAATATTAAAAAAGCTTTATACATGGAAACATTAGGCAGACCAGAAGGTACTCCTATGACAGCTACAGAAGTTTCTGAAAGAATGGCTGATTTATCTAGACAGATTGGATCTTCGTTTGGTAGATTACAATCTGAATTAATTTATCCATTACTTAGAAGAATAATTAAAATATTATCTAAACAAGGTAGAATTGATATACCAAAAATTAATGGTAGAGAAGTTAAAGTTGTTGCTAGATCTCCATTAGCAAAAGCACAACACTTACAAGATGTTGCTGATGTTAATAGATTTAATCAAATTATTGCTGCTACATTTGGCCCTCAAATGATCAACTTAATTGTAGATCAAAATGAAACTGCCAGATACATTGCTGAAAAAATGAATCTTCCTGAAAAGTTAATAAGAGATAGAGAGGAACAACAGCAACTTGTAAATCAAATATCTAACTTACAACAATCACCAACTGGAAGTCCAAATGACATGGAACAATCTTAATAATCCTAAAGAACCTAAACGAGTTAGTATTGATGGATATATTAGAACACCAGAGCAAGAGAAGTTATTAAACGAAGCTTTTGCTACTTTGTTTTCTACTGAAAATGGAGATAAAATTTTAAAATACCTTTCGTCTATAACACAAGACATGGTAGCTGGGCCTAATATGGACACCAATGCTCTTTGGCATTTAGAAGGCCAAAGGTTTCTTGTAGGTATAATTAAAACACGAACAGAAAAAGGAAAAAAGAATGAGTAACGAAAACTTAGATACTACAACACAAGTTGTACCTGAAACAGCAACACCTAATGAAAGTGCTGTTGCAGAATCTAGCAGACCAGATTTTATACAAGAAAAGTTTTGGGATGCTGATAAAAACGAACCTAACTTAGAAGCGTTAGCTACAAGTTATAATTCATTAGAAAAAAAACTAGGATCTAGAACTGATGAGTTATCTAAACAAGTTAGAGAAGATATTGAAAAAGAAAAAGCAGCTAATACACCTGAAGCTTATGAACTTAACATTGGTGAACTTCCTGAAAATGTAACTCTTGATGTATCTGATGATATGCCAATAGTACAATGGTGGAAAGAAACAGCTAAGTCAAATGGATTATCACAAGAACAATTTGATCAAGGTGTTAAAATGTTTGTTGAAAATGCAGTTGGTGCATTACCTGATGCTAATGAAGAAATGAATAAGTTAGGTGACAATGCTAGAGAAAGAGTTGAAGCAGCAGAACTATGGTCAAAGAAAAATCTTTCACCAGAAGCTTATTCAGCGTTTTCTAGTTTGGCAGCTACTGCTGAAGGCGTACAAGCTATTGAAGAAATAATGAAACTTAATCAAAGTGCAGTAATGCCTTCTAATCCTACTCAAATAGATGTTGCTCCAAACGTAGATGATCTTAGATCTATGATGAATGATCCTAGATATTGGGATTCTGCTAGACGAGATCAATCATATGTTGATAGAGTAAGTAGATTGTTTGAACAAGCTTATGCGTCAAAAAATAAAAAAGTTTAATTATAAAAAGCTTAACAAAGAACTGCATTGGATTGATGCAGTAAGTAAAACTGGTTGGTGTTCTCTAGAAGATATGGAGAGCACTTCTCCAGCTAAAGTAGTTACTACTAATATGTGGATATACAAAGAAACCGATAAGTATATCACATTATTTGGTACATATTCAATGGACAGAGATGGCACAATTGAATTTGGTGATATTATAACTATTCCCAAAAAATGGATGTAATGTGCGTTGTTTTTCTAATTAAATAATATCATTATTATTGCACGACCTAAAAAAGTTATCTAGCCCTCTGGACAACTAGACAATGCTTTTAAAGACAATCGTATTTGTAATTAAATAAACTTGAATAATAAAAAAGGAGCTTATAATGGCAACTTCAATTACTAATGCGTTTATTACTCAGTTTGAAAGCGAAGTCCACATGGCTTACCAAAGAATGGGATCTAAGCTTAAAAACATTGTAAGAAACGTAAATAATGTTCAAGGAAATACAGTAAAGTTTCAGAAAGTAGCAAAAGGTTCTGCAAACACTAAAGCAAGACATGCTGAAGTAGTTGCAATGAATTTATCACACAGTAACGTATCTGCTACATTAACTGACTACTATGCTGCTGATTTCGTTGACAAACTAGACGAACTAAAAACTAACATTGACGAAAGACAAGTAGTTTCTCAATCTACTGCTTACGCTTTAGGTAGAAAAACAGACGACATTATTAGAGATGTAATGGATGCTGGTACTGCTTTTGCAAACAATGTTAACTCAGACGCATCAACTGGTATGTCTTTAGTTAAAGCAAAGAACATGATGGAAACTTTCAACGGGAATGATGTTCCTGATGATGGTCAAAGATACTGGGTAGTAGGGCCTAAACAATGGTCTGACCTATTAGGTATTGATCAGTTCACTAGACTAGAGTACGTAGGCCAAGATGAATTACCATTCAAAGGCGGCATGACTGCTAAAAGATGGTTAGGATTCTTATGGTTCGTACATTCTGGTTTAACAACTGCTTCTAGCGACAGATATACACTAGCGTTCCACAAATCTTCTGTGGGATTAGGTGTTGGTTCTGATGTTAAAACTGAAGTAAACTACATTCCTGAAAAGGTATCTCACTTAATAACTTCTCACCTATCTTTAGGTGCGACTATTATTGATGATGATGGTATCAGAGTTCAGAAGTGTGCTGAATAATAAAGGAGAATAAACATGGCTTACGAAACTTCAAACCCAATCAAAAAGATTGCTGAAGCTGGTGGTAACTCTGTATTCTTCTATACAGATGGAGATGCGATTGCTACAATCGCTGCTTCTGGTTACTTCAACTCAGCAACTAATGAACTGAAGGAAAATGATATTATCCTTGCTGTAGGTTCTAATGGTGGTACTCAAACAGTAGATATCTTAGTTGTATCTTCTGCAACAGGTGCTGCTACAGTAACTGTAGTAAACGGATCATAATCATTTTGATTCTTTGGGGGCAGGGTAACTTGCCCCCATACTAAATATTATGGCAACTACAAAGATTGATATATGTGCAAGAGCCCTAGTAATGATGGGCGCACAACCTATTTCATCATTTGATGATGGATCTACTGAAGCTTTAGTTGCGTCTAATATTTACGAAGATATTGTTCAATCTGCTTTATGTAAACATAGATGGAACTTTGCTACAACCCAGAAACAATTATCTTTACTTTCTGATGTTCCTGCTGGTAAATATGATTATGCGTATCAAATACCAACGGATCCTGAAGCTTTGCAAATCATTAGCATTAGTGTCAATGATAGCATTATTCCATATGATCGTTATAAAAATTATATTTATGTAGATGCATATGGTTCTGGTAATTCATTAATTATGGATTACATTTACAGAGTAGAAGAAGCTTACTTCCCACCATATTTTAGAACTGCGTTAGAATATGAATTAGCATCTATATTTTCTGGTTCAGTTGCTAGAGATGCTAGTATGATAAATCAATTTAATGCTTTAGCTGAAAGACAATATCTTAGAGCAAAACATATTGATTCTTCTGAAGCAACTAATAAAAAATTAGAAGTCAAACGTTTTGTTAATGTTAGACAAAACACTAGATTTGAATCATAGATGAATGGCAAGAGTATTACGTCAAACACAAACAAACTTTTCAGCAGGGGAAATTAATCCCTTATTAGCTACACGTACAGATTCTAAAGCTTATTATGAAGGTGCTAAACAATTAAGAAACTTTGCTTTATTAGCAGAAGGTGGTGCTATGCGTAGAGCAGGTACTGAATATAAACAATCTTTAACAGGTGCTACAAGAATTATACCATTTGTATTTTCTGAAGATGAAATAGCTATATTAGCTTTATCTAATGGTAGGTTAGATGTGTATGATCCTACTGATGGATCTTTAATTGATGGTAATATAACTACTAATTGTAATTGGACAGAAGCACAATTATTTCAATTAAACTATACTCAGTTTGGAGATACAGTATTTATTACACATAGAGATAATCCAATAAGAAGAATATTTAGAAATTCAGCTACATCATTTGAAGTTAAAACATTTGCATTTGCAACAGACGAAGATATTGTTGTTTCTGGTGCATATAAAACTCATGCTCCATTTTATAAATATGAAGCAGCAGACACTACATTAACATTAAGTACAGACGCAACAGGTACAGGAAGAACAGTAACATCTAGTGTTGGTTTTTTTACTTCTGATTATGTTGGTGCATATTTAAAAGTTGATGGTAAACAATTAAAAATTACAGGATATACAAGTTCTACTGTTGTTACAGCTACAATTATTGAAGCGGGTATTGCTGGTACTGGCCCACATTATGATTGGGAAGAAGAAACAATTTCAGTTGTAAGAGGTTACCCACAAGCTGTATGTTTCCATGATAATCGTTTATGGTTTGGTGGATTAAAATCTAGACCTGCTGGATTATTAGGTTCTCATATATCAGAGTATTTTGATTTTGATGTACACGACTCTGGTGCTGATGATGCTCTTGATTTAGATTTATCTGGAGATCAAGTAAATGAAATAAGACATTTAGTTTCATCAAAAGAATTACAAGTATTTACAGATGGTGGTGAATTTTATATTCCACAATCTTCTGATACTTCTGCTATTACACCATCTAATATTACTGTAAGACAACAAACATCATATGGATGTAATAGAACTAGACCATTGTTATTTGATCAAGCAACAATGTTTACTCAAAAAAATGGATTAACAATTAGAGAATTTATTTATTCTGATATTGAAGGTGGTTATAAATCTACAGCTATATCTATTTTAGCTGCACATCTTATTGATAGTCCAAAACAAGTAACAGTATTACGTGGTAATTTTGTAAGACCAGAGCAATATGGATTTTTTTTAAATAGTGGATCTACACATGGTGGTAAATTAGCTGTGTTTCATTCTGTAAGAGATGAAAAAATAGCTGGATGGACTTTGTGGAGTACAAAAGAAAATGATGAATTTTATTCTATAGCTGCAATAAATGAATATTTATATGCAGTTGTTAAACGTACATTAAATGGATCTACTGTTTATTCATTAGAAAAATTTGGTGATGATGATAGTACAACATTAGATTGTCAAACTACAACTACTTTAAATCAACGAGGAACACCTTTAGTTAATGGTGGTTCTCAAACTGGATCTGTTTTAAATGTAGATGGATTAACATCTGATCCACAAATTAATGAAGTATTTACAATAGATGCAGACAGTACGGAATATACTATTACTGCTGTAACTAATAATGGATCTGGTAGTTATGCAATTACATTAGATCAAAACCTAGTTTCTACCCCTGCTGATAATGCTGCTATAACTTTTATCAAAGGTTACTTACATGATGTTAATACTGTATATGGTGAAATGGATATAAATGCTGTTTATGGTAATTCATCATTAGGTGAATTTACAATAGATAGTAATGATCAAATTACACTATTATCACCTGAAGCTACAGAAGTTAAAGTTGGTTTTAATTACACACCAACTATTGAAACTATGCCAGTTGATAAAGAAATACCTACTGGCCCATTAACTGCATCACCAAGACGTATATCTAAAGCTTATATTGATATATATGATTCTTTAAACTTAACTGTAAAAGCTGCTGACAAAACATCTAAAAACTTAGTTATTACACAATTAGGATTTACAGCAGGAACGGATTTGTCTAAAGTAAGTGGAAAACAAGAGTTTAATTTTTTAGGATATGATAAAAACCCAACAATCACAATATCTCAAAGTGATCCTTTACCACTAAAGATATTGGGAATAGCAATGGAGATAGTTTTCGCATGAGTGCAGATCCAGCAACATTGGCAATTGTAAGTGCTGTCGCTAGTGGAATAGGTACATATTCTTCTATACAAGCTGAAAAAGCTAGAAGTAAAGCACAACTAGCTGAGTATGAAAGACAACGTAAGCTTAATGAATTAAACGCTATACAAGAAGAAAATAGACGTAAAGAAAAAGCAGAGAATGATAAAGAAAATAACAAAGCTATGTTTGCAGCATCTGGTTTTGATCCTGCTTCTAGATCATTTTTAACTATTAATGATGAAGTAGATAGAATAGCTGCTAAAGATATTGCTAACATTAGATTAAATAAAGCATCTACTATTGCTGCATTAGATACTGCTAGTTATCTTGATAAAGCAAAATCATCAGCAAAAGTAACTGGTGGTTATATGAGTATTATTTCAACAAGTGCAAAAGGATATGGTAATTATCAAATTTACAAAAATCCTAAAAGCACAACAGTTAAAACATATCCAATGAACAACCCAGAGGATGATATATAATGGCAGTTAAAAAAGGTACATATACAGTAGGTGTAAAAACAGGTGGAGTTAATATACCTAAACAAGAAACTTCTTTAGAAAGTATTGGAAAAGAATTTTCTAATATGGCTGATGCTGTATTTAATGTAGTACAAAAAAAACAAGAAGCTAATTTTTTATATTCATTTACAGATGATGTAAATAAAAACTATTCTAAGTTTAGAACTGATTTTCAATATGATCCTGCTGGATTAAGAAATGCAGCAGAAACATATGCAAAAACTAAAATAGAAAATGTACCATTAGCATATAAAGCATACGCTACAAAATATTTAGCTGGTCAAAATGCTTCAGCTATAAATTATGCAACTACTCAAAAAATTGCAAAAGATGATGCTATATTTGACGCTAATTATTCTATGAAAAAAGATAACATAGGATCTATGGTAACAGTAGGTACTGAATCTATATTAAATAATATTGAACTAAAAACTAATCAAAAAGTAAATGATATAGCTGCTAATTTTAATTCTAATATAGCACCTGATATAAATTCTGTATTTGCTGTAGCTATCAATGCTAAACCTAAAAATGCATTAAAGTATCAAACAGATTATACAACTAAATTAAAAGATTCTGTTTCTATTTTACTTGCTAATCAAATGATAGCACATGGTACACAAACAAAAAGTGCATTTGATGTAAGTAAAAATTTTATGTCATCTGGTAATTTATTTAAAAATATTAAACCAGAAGATCTTAATCAAACTACTAAAGATGCAGTTTTATTGTCAAAAGATTTAATTAATAGAAAAGAAATTAATACTAAAGCATTAAAATTGTACGCTGAATATAGAAATAAATCATTAGATAAATTAAGAACAGATGCTGGTGGAGATCTTACGTTTAAAATTGCTGCTTTAAAAAATAAAGAAATTGGATCTATTACACATTTAGGTACAGCTAAATTAAGAAAAAATGAATTTACTAATATAAATGAAATTATAAATAAAGATTTTTCTGGCTTATCATCTACACAAACACAATCTACAATTAAATTATTAAATGATACTAAAATTAGATTAGAAAGAGTTGAGAACGCTATTAATGGAAAAGATACAATTAATAAATATACAGAAGATCAAAAATCTGAATTAGCTGATGATATATTACAATATTATAATATTAATGATGTTAATGTTTTATTAGATCCTAATAATAAAGCTAGTGGCCCAATATTAGATTTATTTAAAAAACTTAATTATATACCAACTGTAATGAAACAATATCTTGCTCCTGAAAGCATGAATATAGAATCAGATGATTTTCAAAAACAATTTATCAATAGATTAAATGTTTATAAAAGAATTAGCAATGAAGGTGATATTGATGTTGGTGGTAATAATACTGGATTATATGAAATAGCTATTCAAAATGGATGGGAGTCATTATCTACACAAAATTTAAGAGAAAGAGTTAAAGCTTGGAGAAATCCAACTAAACCTCTTAAAGAAAAATATACTGAACTTAACACCAAACTTAATGGAAAAGAATCTGATTTAGATAATTTTATTAGAGATGAAATGACTAATTTAGAAGGATCAAGATTTTTTTTAAATGTTGCTGGAAAGTTTCTTGTAGATGAAGCTTTAGAAACAATTGGTATTGATATCATAGAAACACGTGGTGAGAGAGAAACTAAATTAGGTGTTAGATCAATTGGAACTGAAGGTATATTGGGAAAAAATGTAAATGTTATACCTGATTTTGGTCAATTTGAATATCCCAAAGATTTAGTATTTAAAGTTACTGAATTAACTAAAGATAATTTTTTAGCTATGAATCCATCTAATTTAGATATGACGGATAAAGATAATAAAAAATTAGTTAAGTTAGCATTAAAAAAAACTATTAAACAATTAGATAAATTAAATTATGGATTTACTAAATATCATTCTGATTTTGAAAATAAAAATACTTATAAATACCAACCTAATCCTTTTGAAAAATCTAATCCTGAAGTAAGTGATAGAGAAGTTAGACTTGAAGCATTAGGTATGTTTAATGCTTGGGTTAATACTATACCTAAAGGTGAACGTAATCAATATTATGGTTCTGATGAAAAAGGAAATGTTTATGATTATGACTTTATGCGTAAGCATATTTTAACAAGTAAAAATTCTATAATATTACAAGCTGTTGCAGGTACTGCTGATGAAAATGGAAAACCTCGTTATCGTTTATATATTAAAAATCCTAATGGAGATACAATACCTGTGCAAAAACAAAATGAATATTTTAGTGCTAGTAAAGGATGGTTATCTAGTCCTGAAACTAAACTACCAGCTACTATAAGTAATATTAAAATGGTTGCTGCTAAAGCTGCATTAGATGATTTTAAAAAAGAATATGGTCAATACATTAATAAAGATAATGAAAAAATAGTTGAACGTGCTTTTTATGGTTGGGAAAAATTTAGAATAGCTTCATCTAATTTTAGTTTATTTGTTACAGATGTACCATTTAAAGATACACCTGCTGAATTTAAACCATTTAAATATTTATTTAATTTAATGGGCAAAGATATTGATTATGAAAAAGAAAAAAATAAATTAGCTAAAATTGAAAGAACTATGTTAGACAACATGGATAAAGGTAATAAAGTTTTAGCTGGTATGCAAGGTAACTCTATAGAAAAAACTTTAGAAGCTGCATTCCCACCACATAAAACACCAATGACAGATTATAATACAAATATAAGATTTAAATTATTTGTAGAAAATAATTATAATAAACAAAGTATGCCATTAAATATTAGAACAAATAATTATACTGGTATAGTTACTAATCCTAATCAAATATATAATGGTCAATTACAATACAAGTCAGGTAATACATTAACATTTGCTAGACCATCAGATAGTTATGAAGCTTCAATACATTCTATGTATGCTAAATCTACTTTATCTAAATTAAATGTTAATAAAGATTATGGTGATCATCCTACTGTAACAGATATAGCTAAATCATACGGAATTAATAAATCTGACTTTTACAATATATTACAAAAAGATTTTGGATTATTAAAAGAAGATAAAATTAATTTATTAAAGTTTGAAGATGTTAGAAAAGTAATGTTAGCAATTACTAAACATCAAATGGGTAATGACGTATTTAATCAATACTATGGTGATAATCAATTAATGTTAAATAGGTTTATCAAAGAAGGATTTGATAGGGCTAAAGAACAAATGGATTTTGAATAATGGCAACTGTATTAGGTGCTAATTTACCTTCAGCAGATAAACAAATTGCTGAAATGCAACAAAAAGATATTGTTGTAGATAACTCAGGTACATTTAAAGATTTTGTTGGTGGTTTTAAAGAAGAAAACTTATTTGCTAATGCATTTGAATTTTTTCAAGATAATCAAGATTTTCCACAAGAAGATGGATATAATCCATTAAATGATCCTCAATTACAAGGTCTTGATGATCTTATGGATCATTTTATTCTTAGTAAATCTAGAGCAGAATCTAATGCTATACTTGGAAAATTAAAAGAAAGATCTGAATATGATACTCAATCACCTTGGTATCAATTAGGTCGTGCAACAGGATTTGTTGCAGATCCATCTAGTGCTTTATTATTTACTAAAGCTAGAGGTGCTTTAATGATTGGTACTGCATTAACTACAGAAGAACTATTAAAACAAACTATGGATCCAATTAGAGATGATAGCATGGTTCCATGGACTGTTGGTTTAGGTTATGGATTACCTGCATTGTTTAATAAGTTTACAACTCAAATACCAGCTAATGTTAGAAAAAATGTTAAAGATAAAGATATGCAATATCATTACTCTGAAGCTAAAACAGGTAATCAAGCTAATTACGAAGATGGTTTGCATATAGATCCATCTACTAGAAGTGTAGGATCTGCTGGTAATCCTGATGTAAAAATTTTATCTAAAAAAGGTGAAGCTGCTGGTGAACAATTTGTAAAATCAAACTTATGGATCTTTGGTGAAGATGGCCCTTGGACTCCTGTATTTAGACTTAAAAAAAGTAAATCATTAACTGCTAAAAAAATGATTACTGAAGTTTTGGACACTCCACTTATTATGAATAAAAATACAGAAAAGTTTGGATTTAAAGCATCTGATTCTTCATTAGAAATACAACTTAAAATGAGAGAAGCACCTGTAGTACAGGCGCAATTAGAAATTAGAGATTTATATATTAAATACTTAAACAGAGTTTACAAAGAAAAAGGTAGTAAAAAAACTGCACCACAAACTAATATTGGTTTAGCTTTTAATGATATTGTAGCTGATGAAGGTATATTAACACAACGTCAATTTAATTCTGAAATTACAAAAGCTAGATTAAAAGATATGGAAAGTTCTATACCTGAAGTAGCTGAAGCTGCACGTAAATCTGAAGATTTAGTATATGGGCCTATAGGTAAAGAAGCTAATGAGTTAGATTTATTTTTAGAACCTACTAAAAGAGAATTATCTTTTTGGGAAGGTGTTATTAATAAAATGAAAAAAGAAAAAAAAAGATCAACTCAGTTTACGTTTAAAAATGAAAAATCTAAAGTTTGGACAGAACAAGAAATACTTGCTAAAATAGAAAAGCTTAATGAACGTATAAATTATATTAATAAATCTGGTGGACTTAGAAAAAACTATGTTAACGTTATTTATAATAAACCAGCTATTGATAAAAATAAAGATGTATTTAAAGCAATTATTAAAGAAGATTTAATTAGACAAGGTAGATTTGTTAATGAAACTAAATTAAATCAATTAGTTGACGATCTATCTACACACCATCCTTTTGTTAGATACGAAGAAGTATTAGGTGATGAAGCAGCTAGATTTGCTTTTCAAAAACCTAGATTTGCTAGATCAACTAGAGCAAGAACATTAAACTTATCTAAAGATGCATTATTAAAATTGCAAGAAAATGGATTTATTGTTGATGATATTTTAAGTTTAATGAAAACATATTATCGTCAAATGACACCTGATATTTTACTTACACGTAAATATGGTGACCCAAATGGTCTTGGTTACAAAGCTTTTAACAAAGAGTTTGAAGGTTTATATGACAAAGGTTTGCTAGGTATTAAACAAGACTATGATAATCTTTTAACTACTAGAAAAATAACTAGAGCAGAACATAAAAACTTATTAAATACAGATGTTAAAGATATGGAAGCTTCTATTGAATTATTTAGAGGCACATATGGTTTACCTAGTGATCCTACTAAATGGTACAGCATTGGTATGCGTACTATGAAAAATTATAACGCATTAACTATGCTTACAGGATTTTTTGCTGCTGTTCCAGATGTAGCTAGAATAGTTATGACTTCTGGTATTGAACGTGGTTTTAAAACACAATTAGAAATGTATTCATCTATGTTAGGAAAAAGCTTACAAAAAGTAGGTAAAAAAGAAGCAAATCAATTTGGTGAAGCTGTAGATATGGTTACTGGATCTAGAGCAATGTTATTTTCTGATATTAATGATATGTTTGGTATTTACAATAAAGTAGAAGCTGGAATGAGTAAACTAGCTAATATAAACTTTATGTATGTAAACTTAATGTCTAGATGGACAGAGTTTATGAAAGGTGCCGCATCATTAACTATTGGTAGTAGAATTGTTGAAGATAGCATCTTATGGAAAAAAGGTACATTAAAAACTAAATGGAAAACTAAATTAGCTGCATCTGGTATTGATGAACAAATGGCTAAACGTATTGCTAAACAATTTGAAATACATGGTGAAAAAACTAAATTTAATTTTTTACCTAATACAGCTAAATGGGATGATGATTTAGCTGCACAAGCATTTGGTAATGCTTTAGTAAAAGATATTAATCTTACTATTGTTACACCAGCAAAAGGTGATACGCCATTATGGATGAGTACAGAATTAGGTTCTACTATTGCACAATTTAAAAAATTTGTAATGGGTTCTACTCAAAGAATGTTAATGAGAGGTATGCAAGAAAAAGACTTAGATTTTTTATTTGGATCAATATTATTAATAGGATCTGGAATGTTAATAGATAGCGTTTACACTAAATACAGATACGGAAAAGATTATTCTAAAATATCTTTAACAGATAAATTATTAAATGCCTTTGACAGATCTGGTTTAGGTGGTGCTTATGTAGATGTTAATAGAGCAATTGAAGCTTTAACAGATAATAGAATTGGTATTAGACCAATGCTTGGTGCTAAAAAACCATATGGTACTAGCGTTAAATCTAAACTTGGTTCTGTGCTTGGCCCAAGTGCAAGTCAGATTACTAATATATTTGACATTATGTATGATGTCGGATCTAACAAATACAATCATTGGACAGCACGTAATGTGCGTAGATTAATACCATTCCAAAATGTATGGTATTTAGATTGGTTATTTGACGACATTGAAAAAGGATTAAGATAATATGGCATTAATTATTTCTGCTACTGAACCACGTGTTCAATATACAGCAACATCAGGACAAACAAGCTTTTCAGTTCCGTTTGAATTTTTTGATAACGCAGATTTAAAAGTTTACAATGGCACAACATTATTAACTTATAACTCATCACCATCTTCAGCATCACAATATTCTGTATCTGGTGCAGGTGTAACTGGCGGTGGATCTATTACATTAGGTGGATCTGGTGCTACATTAAATGATGTTATTACTATTTATAGAGATGTAGAAATTTCTAGATCTACAGATTTTCCAACTTCTGGTGCGTTTCAAGTAGGATCTTTAAATACTGAATTAGATAAAATAATTGCTATGACACAGCAATTACAAAGAGATTTAAAATTTTCACCACGTGCAGCAGCAACTACTGCAAATACATATAATATTACTTTTCCCAATTTATCTGCTGGTAAAGTGTTATCAGTTAATAGTGCAGGTAATGGTTTAGAATTTTCACAAGATATTACAGATATTACAACAATTGCTGGTATTGCTTCTGATGTAACTACAGTTAGTGGTATAGCATCTAATGTAACTTCTGTTGCAGGTGCAGTTACAAATATTAATACTGTTGCATCTAATATTACAAACGTTAATACAGTTGCAGCTAATATTGCTGATATTATTACTGTTGCTAATGATCTTAATGAAGCTGTTTCTGAAATAGAAACTGTTGCTTCTGATTTGCAAGAAGCACAGCCAGAAATTGATACTGTAGCTGGTAGTATTTCTAATGTTGATACTGTTGGTGCAAATATATCTAATGTTAATACTGTAGCTGGTATATCAGCTAATGTAACTACAGTTGCAGGAATATCGTCTGATGTATCTGCTGTAGCTGGAGATGCAACCGATATAGGAACTGTAGCTGGAATATCGTCAGATGTAACTGCTGTAAGCGGTGTTTCTTCAGATGTTACAACAGTTGCTGGTCAAATTACACCTACAAATAATATTTCTACATTAGCTGGTGTATCAGCTAATATAACTACTGTAGCTGGTATTTCTTCGGATGTTACAACTGCTGCTGGGATTTCTTCAGATATAACTGCTGTTGCTTCTGATGCAACTGATATTGGAACAGTATCTACTAATATAGCTAATATTAATACTGTAGCTGGAGCAGTTACTAATATTAATACTACAGCTACTAATATAGCTAATGTTAATACTGTAGCTACAAATATTTCTGATGTAAATAATTTTGCTAATATCTACAGAATAGGATCTAGTGATCCTGCAACATCTTTAGATGAAGGTGATTTATTTTATAATAGCACAGATAATGTACTAAAATATTACAATGGAAGTGCGTGGACTAATATAGAGGCAACTGATACTTCAGGATTTGCCACTAACGGATTTGCTATTGCTATGGCAATCGCATTATAATATAGGAGATAAATATGGCACAAAACTTTAGAAGATATACAAGCAACGATGTAGGCGCAAGTGCTGCAACATTATTTACTGCTGATAGCTATGACACTG
>Ga0255766_10002120_pt1 | contig 17775 bp, 3 predicted proteins | sample 071ome_23_FD_179966 | JGI IMG/M metagenome (GOLD analysis project Ga0255766, IMG submission 179966) | Coastal salt marsh microbial communities from the Groves Creek Marsh, Skidaway Island, Georgia - 071403BT metaG (version 2) | ecosystem: Environmental > Aquatic > Marine > Intertidal zone > Salt... | reverse complement strand
GAAGTGTATGAGTATCAAGCAGTGCAAACTTCTCTAACTGGAAGTTAGTTCTACCCTGTGCAAGTTCTTTATCACTCTCTTCCCACTTCAGAACATTCTCAAATGCCTTACGAAGATACTCCTCATCCATCACTGCCTGCTCAGAAGTGACTGGAGTATAAGACAGTGCAGTGTTTTCGTTAGTCATAGGTTCTCCACTAGTAATTTGTGTAATCAGTTTTTTCCATTGTTGTGCCACTTTCTTCCAATCACACTTTTGTGAAATATGATTGGAAAGTGATTTTGAGATCTGATTATAATATGTTCTGTCCCTGTCAAAATAATCTAGAGCAGTACAACAAATCTCCGCAAATGTATTTAGGAAGTTCTCTGTAACTTCATATCCTTTTGGTGTGCGGTTACCTTCAATCGGCACAACAGATGCAAAGTTTTCGCCTGCAACTTCTTGTAGTGCTCCGATGTTTGTAATGATTGGATAACAACCAGACTTCATTGCCTCAGTCATTGCAACACAGAAGGTTTCTTCCCAGATATTAGGATGAATAAAGAATGCAGCATCTTGATAATGCTTTACTAATTCTTCCTGGTCTACTGCCTGTGAGTATTCTACATTTGGAAGAGTTTTCAGTTCTTCATACAATTCAATATAAGGATCATTAGATGGACCATAAAGAGACATTGATGAAAAGATTTTAAACTTTGCATCAGGATGTCGTGTATGAATACGACGAATGATTGCAGGAAGAAGTTCTAGACCTTTATAAGGAATAGAAGTATGAATAAAAGTCTTTGTTTTGTTTTCAGAATAGGTGAAGATGTCACTCACACCATTTGAAATCACCGTAATTTTATTCTTTGGAACCTTATGAAACTTGATCAGTTGTTCCTTTGCCCAATGAGATGGTGTCACAATATGAGTGACTTCTTCATGATTAAAGTTCACAAAGGCAGGTTGATCATATGCGTGATGTGCCCATAAGACTTTGTATGGTTTACTAGACTTTTTAAGTTCCTCTGGTAGATGTGAGACTTCTACATCTTCAGGAAACTCATAGTGTTGTGAAAGATAATAAAATGAACTTTCAGTTGCTCCAGATTTCATAATTACTCGGCAAAAATATGTGAACCAACGTGTTGTAGTTTGATTGATGTATCTAGCCAATGAGTATACCCAGACATTCTAGCACGATAAAAGAAACTTTTATCTTCGGATGCAAAACTGTCCCCCAGTCTTTCCTCCATAAAAAAGTGATATGAGTTATTCATCTCTGCTTCTGTTGGTAGATAGTTACTATCATTTGTTGATGGTGTATATTTTAGATTGGGAAACTTCTTTGCAATATCAGTAAAGACATTACGATGAATCATTACAAATCCCATTCCATTACCACCAACCTTGAGTAGATCACCCTTGCGTTCTTCTGGTTGAAGAACATCAACACAATACCGAATGGGTATTGTCTTCATAGGATATGTGCCAGAAACAATAGGTTCGTTGTGACTCAATAATTTTAACACATCTTCTGGATTAAATCCAATATCACTATCAAGAAAAAACAGATATTCGTGATCTGTATTGTTGATAAAAAAGTTTGCACACTTAGACCTTCCATGAGTAATCAAAGAAGAGTTTGCCTGTGTGAGAAGACCGTGTGGGATATTATTTCTTACTAAGAGTTTGCCCAGATTGAACAAACTCATTGTTGTCTTCTCATTCACAATTCCCCCGTGACAAGGGAGAGCAATCATTATACCCATATCAAATAACAGTTTTGTTTATTATAACATATTATTGTGGAAGTGCATTTGCTGCTGCTGAGAACCCTCGATTACTGTAGCTAGAAATGAGGACTCCTCCCAATGGTCCTTTAGGTGATGCCGTGGCAGTATCGTTAGAATAATCAATACGATCCACACGAGTATCTCCACCATCAACAAAATATCCATATGAAATATTGCCCGTAGCAGACACTCTATCGATAGATCTACTCAATGGACCTTTCGGTGCAGGTGAACTAGTATCATTACCATAATCAAGTTTTGTAACACTACTATTTGATGGAGTACCACCACCAATCCATGCATAGCTGGCATTACCAGTAGATGCATGGTTATATCTATTTTCAGGCAGTGGAGATTTAATTGTCCAAGTAGTATCACTAGAATAATCCATTCTCTGAATAATACTTCTACCATTAGATCCACCAATAAACCATCCAGAAGAGGCATTTCCAGATCCAGAGAAAGATTCTTGTCCTACTGCAAGACTTCCTCTTATGATGGCATCAGCGGTATCATTTGCATAATCAAGACGGTTGACAGCACTACTGTTCATTTGTGGTGCTAATGGACCAGAAAGGTTCCAAGAACCTGCCCAATATCCATAATTTGTATTATAAACTGATGCACCTGGACCAGGAGAACCATACATACCAGCATAAAGTTGACTTCTTAATGCAAGACCATAAAGATCATTTTGATAATCGAGTCTGTAAATTGCATGGTATGGACCATTATTAGGGTTACCACTTGGCAATCCAGATGCTGGTTTACCACCTGCAATATATCCATAAGTTTGACTTGATGCTCCAACCGGACCATTGTTACCAATAAAGCTACTCGGAGATCCTGATCTTCCAGTTGCAGTATCATTAGAATAATCTATTCTGAGAAGACCAGCAGAAGGTCCCGCAATAAAGTATCCAAAATTTGTAGCTGTCGCAGGGGTTGGTACAGTGAAATTATTTGGAAACAATGCATTTTGTGTCGCAGAAACACCCATAGAATAATTAGAAGTAAAACCTCCTGAAAGCGTTTGTCTAGTATTATTTGTATCATTAGCATAATCAAGCACTGAAACAGACGGAGTAGAAGCTGGTCCACCGGCATAAACACCGGAAGCATTAGTTCCAGTACCACCGTGCTGCACCTTACCTAGATAGGCAGCCATAGCACCCTTTTGCACCATATTTGCAGTATCATTTGAAAAATCAAGTCTATCTACAGAAGTCTTCGAACCAGGATATGTACTACCAGTAGACCCACCAGTCCAATATCCAAAACTTTCATTAGCACTTGCAGCAGTTGCATACTTATCATTTGTCAAAGTTCCTCTTGATAATGCAGTTGCAGTATCATTAGAGTAATCAACACGATCCGTTTGACTATAATATTCAGTTGGATTTCCACCAGATATACCACCAGCATAATAACCAAATGATTGATTTCCAACAAATGCTTGGCTATTATTTCTTCTCGCTAAAATAAGTGGTCCTTTAGGTGATGCTGTAGCAGTATCATTACTATAATCAATACGGTCTATATTAGAGCTATATCCATGAGCAATATACCCAAAATTCTGATTACCTGCTGCTGCGGTGAAGGTAGTGGTACCACGAGTAATATCATAATTACCTGCAGGTACTGCTCCAGCAAGATCATTACTGTAATCAAGTTTTTCTATGTTACTATTACTCGGAGTACTCGAAAGTCCACCCACAAAATATGCAAAATTAGTATTACCCGTTGCTCCTGCTCTTTCTCTTCCATGAACCATGCTTGTATAGTTCAAACTCAAAGTATCATTGAAAAGATTAAATCTGCGAATCTCGGAGCTGACGTTGTATCCACCAGCAAAATATACAATAAAATTCTTTGGATATGCCTGTATAGAAGTATTTTCAAAAAATCTTAAAGTTTGAATAGGAACAGGAACACCATTTTGTCTTGCAGAAACTGCTCTTTCATTATCAAACGAAACACCCGTACTTTTATTTGTAAAAGTTTCATTAGCATAATCAAGACGTTCTACCACCGAACTATTGCCTTGACCACCAAAAACATGTGCTGCATCAGAACTACCAAAAGCAGACACCTGATAAGATGCTGGGGAAGGTCTTGTTAAAGGACTTTTAACTAATGCTACTGCAGTATCATTTGCAAAATCAATACGATCCACTGTTGATTTGTATGGATAAGGATCTCCTCCGGCAAAATATCCATAATCAGCATTGGATGCTGCTCCAAAATATCTTCTAGCAGCACTCAATGGTCCTTTAGGTGTTGCCGTAGCAGTATCATTAGAATAATCAATACGATCTACTGATGATTTTGCACCACCACTTTCTCCACCTCCATGATATCCATAATTTTGATTTCCAGTTGCAGCATGACGATATTTGACTGCAGACAACGGACCTTTTGGAGCTGGTGTCGTTGTATCATTAGCATAATCCAATCTAGTCACATTCGATGAGTTGCTTGGTGCAGAACCACCACCCCACCATGCATAGGAGAGATTGTATGAAGAACCAGCATTGTATATAACCGATGGAGTGCTAGCTCTAGTAACCAGATTTATATCTTCTGCTGCATAATCCAATCTAACAACATAACTATTTTGTGGACTATTTCCACCATTCCAATATCCATGAGTGCTACTCGAAGCATATTGATTTTTTCCGTTACTAAGTGCAGGGAATCCTATGGTGGTTGCACCAATCAAATTGGTAGTATCATTCGTATAATCATAACGATGTATACGATATCCTGGAGCCCCTGCTATATAAGCAGAATTAACAGGTTCTGGGACACCAGTAGCAAAATTAAATCTACGTGCAACGGGTGTTCCTACATTTGGAAGTCCATTCGCATGAGAACTTGATGCTGCTAAAAGATATCTAGTAGAACTTAATGGTCCTTTTGGTGATGCTGTTGCTGTATCATTAGAATAATCTATACGGTCTACATTTGATCTATGACCTGGAGCATCGACACCACCACCAAAGTAACCATAAGATTGATTACCTGTTGCTGTTAAAGCATATCTACCATCAGATAATGGACCTTTTGCTACTGCCGTTGCGGTATCATTAGAATAATCAATACGATCTACTGTTGAAGTCGTGTTTACGACTTCGCCACCACCAAAGTAACCAAAGTCGGCATTACCTGTTGCTGCCAAATCAACCTTAATAACACTTAATGGACCTTTAGGTGATGCTGTTGCAGTATCATTAGAGTAATCAATACGATCTACTGATGATTTATTAGGAGAAGGACGACCACCACCAAAGTAACCATAAGAAGCATTACCTGTTGCTGCTAAAGAATATCTAGCAGCACTTAATGGTCCTTTTGGTGATGCTGTTGCAGTATCATTAGAGTAATCAATGCGGTCTACTGTTGATTTTGAAAAACCACCACCAAAGTAACCATAAGAACTATTACCTGTTGCTGCATGTCGATGTCTAGTCTCACTTAATAGTCCCTTTGGAGATGCTGTTGCAGTATCATTAGAATAATCTACACGATCTACTGTTGATGTTGTAGCAGGAAAACCACCACCAAAGTAACCATAAGAAGCATTACCTGTTGCTGCTAACATTGCCCTAGCAACACTTAATGGTCCTTTTGGTGATGCTGCTGCAGTATCATTAGAGTAATCTATACGGTCTACTGTTGAGAATGAACCAGGACGACCACCACCAAAATATCCAGTAGCACTTCCATATGTTGTTGGAGCAAATCCAAGAACATCAAGTGTTGTATCAGGCAATCCATACTGAACTACACTAAAAGAACCTGAAAAAATCTTTGTGCTAGAACTAGTACCAGAAATTTCTGTTGATGTTACCGTATCATTAGCATAATTAATTTTTAAAATGTTATTGGATGGATGATAACCAGCTATCCAAGAAAATCTACTGTTTCCAGCAGCATTATCAGCTGGTTCCATACTAGCACCACGAATTAAATTGCCTCTAGGTGATGCAGTTGCAGTATCATTAGAGTAATCTACACGTTCTACTATACTTCCTCCACCTGCCCAACTAGTATTACCATTTTTTGATCCTTGCCACCAACCATAATCAGCATTTCCAGTACATCCAGCAAAAGCACCTCTAGCAACACTCAGTGGTCCTTTAGGTGCCAGAGCAGCAGTATCATTAGCATAATCAAGACGATCTACACTTGAGTTGGAGGGTTGTCCACCACCTGCCCATAGGTAAGATTGATTTCCAGTTACACCACTTATATTTTTTTGAGGAGCACTAGGGTGTGTAATTATGGAAGTACCAGTGTCATTTGCAAAATCAAATCTTTCAATTGATGCACTTACTGTATAAGCGTAATTGGTAGTAAATGCAGAAGATCCATAAGAAGTATTGATTGCTTTAGTTGCTCCCGGTACTAAAAGTGCAGTATCATTAGCAAGAGTAAAAGCAAGAGTCGTTCCAGATCCCAAAAAGGGACCTCCTCCAAAGCTGGGAAATCCTGAGCTTCCAACAAAATATCCTTTTGATGGTGATCCAAATGTAGCATATGGACGATTATTACCCTGAGGTGATAATGCTGCAGGTATGTTTAACCTATTGCTTGTGCCAACACTTTCATTAGAAAAATCTAATCTAGAAAAATCAGTATTACTATTACCTCCTAACCAATATCCATAATTCCATCCTGTTACTTGATAAGATTTTGAAGTAGAAGGTAAAAATACTTCATTTTTTTTACTCCAATCACCTTCTACCTGAAGTCGATAAACTTGCTCTAGTCCGAATACATTATTCTTTATTCCCATTTTACTCTACCCTCAAGTTATTTTTTTACCAGCAATAATGATATCTATTGTTGATGTTGATCCCACTTCAACATCAATGGTGGCACCAGTTTCTATTCTCTTTGATCTATCTAAAATATCAACCGTAGAATATCTTGGGATGATTAGATTCTTCGCAAGATATGTTGTTGTTACACCATTAGTAATTTTGATAGAGATTGGATAGTCACCAGTATCAGTACGATTAGCAAATCCAATTTTCTCAATCAAAGTTGGATTTCCTGTTGATGTATATAGGGTAGTTGCATCAGTGGTTGCTACAGATACTGTAGAGGCAAACTTACTGATATAATCTGTGCTTGTAAACTCAGTATAGTTCATATAAACTTCTACTGCATTAGAGACACCTGTATAATTGTCATTTGTAGTCCACATCTTGATTACATCTGATGGACCGGCAACGATTGGATTCTTGAGAAGTTCAATCAAACCACCAGTTACGATAGGAACATTATATGCGATATAAGTTTGTTCTCCAGCAGTGGCATCTTCAATAGATGCAATGATATTCACTGTTGTTCCGACACCAACAGAAGTGTCAACGTTGGCAACATTAATAGACTCAATTACATATTGTTTACCTGCTGTTGATGGAAGAGTGTGAACCGTTGTTTCATAAGACAGTGGAGTAATTTGTACCGAACTTGTGATTCCGGTATAGAATTCACCGTTACTTGCAGGTGAACTAACTCCAGTCAGATTAGAACCATCGCCATAATAAGTGATAATGCCAGAAGATGCGGTAACAATACCTGAAGCATTGACCTGTAACTTATCGGCAATCGTTACATTAAAGGAACTATCACCGGCAATCCAACGGTCAGTGTTCTTTCCGATTGCTAACTGATCATTACCTGTTAAGTTTGGAAGTCTAACATTACAACCAAGAACAATATTATTGTTTCCTGCTGTTGAATCACAAGCGGCATTTTGACCCAAGAAAATATTATGTGTACCAGAAACCTGACAGTATCCAGAACTATGTCCTAAGAAGACATTATGCTGTCCAGTAGTAACACAGAATCCAGAGTTAGGTCCAAAGAGTATGTTTGTTGCACCACTACAAAGATTCTTTCCTGCCTCACGACCGAGAACAACGTTGTCATTACCAGTAAGTTTGTTTGTGGTATCACCACAACCAGCACACTTGCCAAATAGAATATTATAACATCCGGTAGTCAGATTTTTTCCTGCACCATATCCACCAAAGAAGTTATAACATGCAGTGGTTGCAGACTGTCCTGCCTCATTACCGATTGCAACGTTTCCACATCCAGTAGATTGGAGAGACCTTAATGTTGCCTCACCAAGTCCAATATTTCGAGTACCAGCTGCGGTGCTGATAAGAGCACCAGATCCACATCCAATAAAGATATTATCAGTGGAAGTAAAAGCACTATTTCCTCTACCCGCATATTGTCCAAGGAAAAGGTTTCGACCACCACTGGAAAGATTTTTTCCTGCCTCTCTACCAACGAAAGTGTTATTATCTCCACTACCGTTACGTCCAGCATCCTTGCCCAAGACAATATTACAACCACCAGTGGTATTGCAATATCCAGACTGTTCACCCATAAAGATATTATGAGATCCACTTGTATTATTCCATCCAGTATAACTTCCAAAGAAAATATTACTGCCTGCAGAAGTACCTTTAGCTCCTGCCGCATGACCAAACATGATATTATCATTTCCAGTAAGTTTGCTTGTGGAATCACCACAACCAGCACACTTTCCAAATAGAATATTTCTGGTTCCAGTAGTCAGATTTTTTCCTGCATAATTACCAAAGAAGTTATTATAAGCACCAGAAGTCAGACACTTACCTGCATCTTGTCCAATAGCAGTATTATGATTACCAGTGACACCACCAGAACCACCATAACCAGCACACCAACCTAAGAAGGTATTATAACAACCAGTGGTGTTGTTGTATCCTGCACGTCTACTTAAGAAGTTATTATAACATCCACTGGTGTTGTTTTGTCCTGCTTGATTACCAAAGAAGTTATTATCACATCCAGTGGTATTCTCTAATCCCGCACTACGACCAAAGAAGTTATTATAACGTCCAATGGTGTTCTTTTGTCCTGCATTAAGACCTAAGAAGTTATTATTCTCTCCAGTGGTATTGCAGAATCCTGCACTACAACCAATGAAGTTATTAAAACTTCCAGTGGTGAGACATTTTCCTGCCTCATAACCAATAGCAGTATTATGATTACCAGTAAGACCACCAGTGCCACCATAACCAGCACAAAGACCTAAGAAGGTATTATTACTTCCAGTGGTGTTGCAGAATCCTGCGTTGGTGCCTAAGAAGTTATTTTGGTCACCACCATTGATACAAGCACCGGCAGTCTTACCAATAACAACGTTACAGCAACCTGCCTGAGCATTATATCCTGCATAATGTCCAATAAAAACATTATGGTCTTCGGTGGCTTTATATCCACCACAGAATCCCATAGAGATATTATAAGAACCAGTCGCACACTTTGCGGCTCTCTTTCCCATTGCAATATTATCTCTCTGGTCAGTGGCACACTTACCAGCCTCATATCCTATGGCAATATTACAGCAACCAGTCTGATTACCAAATCCCGCAAGGTATCCCAAGAATACGTTCGCACCACCAGTGGTGAGACACTTACCTGAATCACGTCCAATAGCAGTATTATTACTACCAGTAACACCACCAGAACCACCATAACCAGCACACCAACCTAAGAAGGTATTATAGCATCCAGTGGTGTTGCAGTATCCTGCATTAGCACCTAAAAAGTTATTATAACATCCACTGGTGTTAAATGTTCCTGCACTATTACCTATGAAGTTATTACCATTACCAGTACTAGTAGCACACTTACCAGCATAGGTTCCTAAGAAGACATTATGAGATCCAGTGACGGTAGAACATTGACCGGCACCATCACCGATCATAGTGTTATTGGATCCAGTTTCAGTTAGATAACCAGCATATTTTCCTATCAATACATTTGCACCACCACTCGTTAATGAAAATGCAGCACCAAAACCAATAGTAACATTTTCATCTCCGGAAGTCAGTTTATATCCAGCAAGAGGACCAATAACAGTGTTTTTACATCCAGTCTTATTACCAGTTCCACTACCAGAATCACGTCCAATAAAGATATTGCAAAGTCCAGTGGTTACACAAAGTCCAGCACCACAACCAAGCAAGACATTTGTATTTCCACTAGAAAGATTAGCACCAGCCTGTTTACCAATGGCGACGTTTAGAGTTCCAGTTGTAGCGTTTGCCCCATAACCCGCGTCCAGACCAATGAAGACATTGGCAGCACCAGTGGTTGTGCATCCTCCTGCTCTATATCCAAGGAAGACACTGCAAGTAGCACTAGTCAGGGAATATCCAGAATTAGTGCCCAGTGAAACGTTATCTGATCCAATCTTTGCACCCGGTCCACAACCAGAATCACGTCCAATAAAGACATTAGAACCACCAGTGGTTACACACTTTCCTGCTAGATATCCAAGGAAGACGTTACAACCAGCACTAGACATGGAACATCCAGAATTAGTGCCTAGTGAAATGTTATCTGATCCAGTCTTTAGATCTACTCCAATACCAGAACACTGTCCAATAAAGATATTACGCTGACCACTGGTTACAGAACACCCTGCTTGAGTTCCCAAGAAGACATTAAAATCTCCGCTAGTGCATTTACCAGCATAAGAACCAAGGAAAATAGCATTGTTTGTAGTAGTACCACACCTACCTGCATATAATCCTACGAAGAAATTGCAGCATCCCGTAGTAACCTGTCCAGCATTACGTCCAAGTAATATATTTTGCTTACCAGTGCTAGCACATCCTGCTTGATATCCAACAAAGAAGTTATTATCTCCACTAGTAGCACATTTACCAGCATAAGAACCAAGGAAAACATTTCCAGTTCCATCAGATAATAATCCAGCCTGCTGACCTAAGAAAATATTACAAGCACCAGTGGTGGTCGCACATCCTGCTTTATATCCACCAAAGAAGTTGTGATTAGCACTAGAAAGATTAGCACCAGAATTGGTGCCCATTACAACGTTGTTAGATCCAGTCTTTGCATTTGATCCACAACCAGCCTGATCACCAATAAAGATATTGGAACCACCAGTGGTTACACAAAATCCTGAATATTTTCCTAAGAAAACATTATTACTGGACGATCCACATAATCTTCTTCCTGCCTGTTTACCAATCGCAATCGTATTAGATCCGGTCCATGCGGCACTATTATCAGCACTGGCACCCTGCGTAAGTAATATATTTCCACTGCCGGAGGTCATGCATTTTCCTGCCTCATGACCCGACACAAAGTTAGAAGATCCAGTAGCAGCAGATGCGGCACACTGACCTAAGAATACATTACAACTACCAGATTGAAGACTACAACCAGCCCTACATCCAAATATAATATTATGAATACCTGTGGTTACAGAGCATCCTGCTTCATATCCAAGGAGGGTGTTATAATCACCACCTGCAATGGAAGCACCAGCATTTTCTCCTAAGAAAATGTTATATACTGACGTTCCCGTAGCAGGATCATATCCACCACCAGCATTAGTACCAGCAAAGAGGTTTCCGTCTGCGTCTTGTATAAACTCACCCGTTCCACCAATACCTGTTAGTCCAGAACCAGAACCACTGAAAGATGATGCCGTTACAATACCAGTAAAGGAAGCACCAATACCATTAACAATATTCCTACTATCATCAATTATAGTTGTGCCTTGTACCTTAATAGCCATCTACCGTCCTCGTATACACTGGGTAGTTTTATTACAAGTATTTAGACAATCATTCCAGTTTGGATAATCTTTCGTTGAGAGAATTGATTTGAGTTTGCTGTTCCTTGACGACCTCAATCAGAAGACCGATGAGACCATTATAATTAACCGTCTTAGGATCAGAATCAGTAACCAGTTCTGGTAAGACCTCTTGGATATTATCGGCAATAACACCCATAGAAGGCTTATTGTCCTTAATCCAATTAAAGGAGACTCCATTGATTTGCAGAACCTTCTCAAGAGGATCTGAAATGACCTGAACATTAGTCTTCAGTTTTGCGTCTGATGTGGAGTTAAAGTCAGTTGCTGTTACGACACCAGTAACATTAACACCACCAACGACGTGTAATTTTGCGGTCGGGGCAGTGGTTCCGACTCCAACAAACTCAGTTGCTCCGAATGGTGCCAACTGAATCGTACCATCAGCATCTACATCAATAGAAGGAATACCAGAAACATCATTGACTGAGAAGATACTACCAGAAGTCAGGTTGTTTGTAATAGAGAACAACTGACCAGCACTGCCTTCCCAAGACAGAGTTCCATTATCAGTCGTGTATGCCTTCTGAGAGATTCTCTGAGTGCTTGCGGCACCAGCAGTAGAAACTAAGAACTCATCAACAACGTGCAGAGTTGCCTGTGGAGAATCTGTTCCAACACCCAAACGATTGGTTGATGGGTTGAAGACCAATGTTGCACTAGAAATACCGGCAATAGAAGTCTGTGCTGTTCCAACAAAGAATGGAATAAACTGTGCCTGATTTGTTGTGTTCTCTGTAGGAACAACACCACTTGCAGGAAGATTGGTTAAGTTAGAACCATCACCATAATATGCCGTGGCACAAACATTACCAGCAGTAGTTGCCGTAACAATACCGGCAAGAGTTACGTTAAAGGAACTATCACCAGTGATCCAACGAGAAGTCTGACATCCGATTGCTAAGTTCTTACTTCCTGTAACTTGAACACTGTTACCAATGGTAATATTATGACTACCAGTCGCATCACCAGCAGAAGCATATCCAAGACCAATATTATGATCACCACTAGATACACCAGATCCAGCATATTTTCCTAAGAAGACATTACATTGACCACCATTCAGATTTCTTCCTGAACCATTACCTATTGCAACGTTCATTTGTGAAGTGCCATCGGCAGCACATCCTGCATTTTGTCCTAAGAAAATATTATTTCCACCAGTAAGTGTGGCGCATTGCGCGACTCCTTTTCCTAGGAATACATTGTTTGATGAGGTACAGGAATTACCAGCATTGTATCCAATAACGACATTACAAGCTCCACTGGTTACTCGTACACCAGCAGTTCCAAGGAAAACATTATAAGCACCAGAAGTCAGACACTTACCTGCATTTTGTCCGATAGCAGTATTATGATTACCAGTAACACCACCAGTACCACCATAACCAGCACATTCACCTAAGAAGGTATTATAACATCCAGTGGTGTTGCAGTATCCTGCCGCTGGACCTAAGAAGGTATTATAACATCCACTGGTGTTGCAACGTCCTGCACCATTACCAAAGAAGTTATTATGAGATCCAGTGGTGAGGGAGAATCCTGAAGAAAGACCAAAGAAGTTATTATTGGATCCAGTACAATTTTTACACCCCGATTGTGTGCCAAAAAAGTTGTTATTAGATCCAGTGGTGTTGTATCTTCCTGCACTTTGACCAAAGAAGTTATTGCCACATCCACACGTATTTGATTTTCCTGCATTACACCCAAAGAAGTTATTACAAGACCCACAAGTATTATCATATCCAGTACATTTACCAAAGAAGTTATTCCAACTTCCCGTGCTGTTGCTTCTTCCTGCCTCATCACCAAAGAAGTTATTATAAGCACCAGAAGTCAGACACATACCTGCATCTTGTCCAATAGCAGTATTATGATTACCAGTAACACCACCAGAACCACCATGACCGGCACAAAGACCAAAGAAGGTATTATAACATCCAGTGGTGTTGCAGTATCCTGCACATCGACCTAAGAAGGTATTATAAGATGCAGTGGTGTTTTTTTCTCCTGCATTATGACCGAAGAAGTTATTAAAACATCCAGTGCTGTTGTCTTGACCTGCACCATAACCTAAGAAAACATTACAAGAACCAGAAGTCAGACACTTACCTGCATTTTGTCCAATAGCAGTATTATTAATACCAGTAACACCACCAGTGCCACCATAACCAGCATAACGACCAATAAAAGTATTATAACATCCAGTGGTGTTGCATCCTCCTGCTTGTTTACCAAAGAAGTTATTATAGCATCCAGTGGTGTTGTTTCTTCCCGCATTAAGACCAAAGAAGTTATTGCAACCTCCAGAAGTCAGACACTTACCTGCATCTTGTCCAATAGCAGTATTACGATTACCAGTGACACCACCAGTACCACCATAACCAGCACAAAGACCAAAGAAGGTATTATAACAACCAGTAGTGTTGCATCCTCCTGCAACATCACCTAAGAAGATATTATTACTTCCAATAGAATTACATTTTCCCGCATAACTACCTAAGAAGTTGTTACGAGATCCAGTGGTGTTGGAGCAACCAGCACGACACCCAAAGAAGTTATTAGAAAAACCAGAAGTCAGACAATTACCTGCATCTTGTCCAATAGCATTATTATGACTACCAGTAACACCACCAGAACCACCAAAACCAGCATTTTGACCTATGAAGGTATTACGACATCCAGTGGTGTTGCAGTATCCTGCATATCGTCCTAAGAAGTTATTATTAATTCCACTGGTGTTGTAGTATCCTGCTCCATTACCTAAGAAGTTATTATTAGTTCCAATGGTGTTGCAGAATCCTGCACATTGCCCCACAAAGAAGTTATAATCACCAGATGTAATACTATTACCGGCATTACATCCTAAGAAGGTATTAAAGCAAGCAGATCCTGTTGCTGGATCATAAGAACCACCGGCACCATCACCACCAAAGAGGTTTCCGTCTGCGTCTTGTCCAAATCCGGGTATTGTAATAGTTGCGGTCGTTCCAATGCCAGCAGCAGTTACCGTAACACCGGGTCCAACAAAGTTGAGTCCTGCAAACGTATATCCAGTGCCAACTTGAACTCCTTCATCATAGATTGCAAGACCTTCAATTCTTTGGTTAATCAGATCAGTAAGATTCTCACCACTACCATAGAATGCCGTTGCACTTATAATACCACTTACAGGATCAAAGGTAATAGCAGTGCCAACATTAACGTCACCACCAGTGAAGGTAGTTGGTCCAGTTACACTAGGAATCGTAGAAACTCCAGTAACATTCAAACTTGAGAAAGTTGGAGTACCAGAAAGAGTGATAATAGCAGTATCAGAACCACTAACAGTGGCAGTTACATTATCACCAACGAAATTAAGAACTGTTATAGAGTTTGCCGTTCCTACAGGAGATCCCTCTTCCTGTACACTAATACCAGAAAGAGCACCGGCACCGGCACTTACATTAGCCCAAACAGGTGCACTACCATTCCAAAGAAGAACTTGATTATTAGCAGCACCAGTTGCATCAACAAAAGTCGTTATCCCACTAGAAGACTGATAAGGAATATCTCCAGTATCTCCACCAGCAAGATTAGTGGCAGTGGTGGCAGTTGCGGCATTGCCAGTTATATCACTGGTAATCGTTGCAGGTAATCTATCATCACTAATGGTTCCTGTAGTAATATTAGCAGCATCAGCAAGATTAGTGGCAGTGGTGGCAGTTGCGGCATTGCCAGTTATATCACTGGTAATCGTTGCAGGTAAGTAAGCATCACCAATCGTTCCAGCATTAATGTTGGAAGCATTAGTATAATAAGAACCCTCTTGTCCATCTAACTTATCGGCATTAGTGGCAATACCAACAAAGTTAGTGTAGTCTAAGTAGTAGGATCCTTCTTGTCCATCTAACTTATCAGCATTAGTGGCAATACCAACAAAGTTAGTGTAGTCTAAGTAGTAGGATCCTTCTTGTCCGTCAAGTAAATCTGCATTCAGATTTGATACAAGAGTTGTGGAAGAAACAGTAAATGGTGCAGTGCCCGCAGTAACATCAGATACAAATCTCGATGCCGTAATAATGCCACTAGTATCTGCACTAAAATTATTAGATAATGTAACTGCCAAATCAACATTACCAGTTCCATTAAAGGATACTGGGGAAGCAGTGGCAACATCACCAGAAACACTGAAGTCTCTTGCGGTTTCTAACTTAGTTGCAGTAGAAGCAACACCAGTCAAATCAGCAGTAATGGTTCCTGCACTAAAGTTGCCAGAACCATCTCTGAATACTATTGTAGATGGAGTATTTGCATCAGTAGCATCTGATGTTACAGTAAATGTAGCGGCACCAGAGTTATTATAAGTTGCCGAACCACTTATTCCATTACCACTAGTCGCAAGTGTTAGAGTATTATCAAGTGTGCCTGTGATAATACCAGAAGCATTAATATTTCTTACAACTGCTAAATCATTTTCGGTAAACTGAACACTACCAGCCGCAAGTCTTGTTCCTGTTGGGAATTGTGTACTACCAATACCAACAGCATAGTTACTCAACCAGGCATCAGTTCCAAGTCCAACAAAAGAACCAGACTTAAACCACATAATTTTCTTATATGTGGCAGGCAGTGTCTCACCAGCACCTGGATTTACAATTGTAATTAATGGATTTCCTTCGGTTGATGCAACTGCAATACCGCCGTGATTTGCGGTAGTATCATTAGAAACATCATTGTTAAGTGCATCAGTCCTAAATCCAAGAATCAGATCAGGGTCAGAAACTCTTAAGGTTTCTGCAAATATAGTCGCAGTAGTTCCACCAATGGTAATATTACCATCAACATTCAGGTTACGATTAATCTGAACGTCTCTATTGACAGTTAAATCTTCACCGATTGTTACATCATTAGGAAGACCAATCTGTGGTGTAGAACCTTCACCCGATCCACCAGTAACTTCTATTTCGTTTGCGGTTCCGGTGATTGACTGAACATAATCACCGGAAGTATAAGTTCCAAGTGTGATGGAATTTGGTGTGATTGTTGCTCCGAGTGCAACATTAGCAGTGCCATCAAATGATACTGCCGAAGCCGTTACAAAACTTCCAGTGATTGAGAAGTCTCTTGCGTTTTCTAGTTTTGTTGCTGTAGAAGCAACACCAGTCAAATCGGCAGTAATGGTTCCTGCACTAAAGTTACCAGAACCATCTCTGGCAACTATTGTCCCAGTAGTATTAGCATCAGTCGCATTACTTGTTACGGTAAATGTTGCGGCACCAGAGTTATTATAGGTTGCACTTCCACTTAATCCCGTCCCAGAAGTGGCAAGTGTTAAATCATTATCAAGTGTTCCTGTAACAATACCAGCAATAATACCAGAACCAGTTATTGTTGTTGCAGAACCAACCGTTAATGAAGTAGAAATATCTACTGAAGCATTGATATCTACATTAGAGGCAAAAGTGGATACACCAGATACGTTTAAGTCGTCTAACTCAGTGTGTCCATCAATATCAACATTACCATTAAAGTCGGCAGCACCAGTAAAGGTTGATACTCCAGATACATTAAGATTATCTAATTCAGTATGACCATCTACATCTAGGTTACCATTAGCATCAATTGCACCAGTAAAGGTTGATACTCCCGATACATTAAGATTATCTAACTCAGTGTGCCCATCTACGTCTAGGTTGCCATTAGCATCAATTGCACCAGTAAAGGTTGATACTCCTGATACGTTTAGGTTTCTTGTTTCAATATCATCTCCAAGTGTGCTTCCAGAAACATATAAAGCACCACCAACATAGAGATCATTTTGGAACGTACCTATTCCGACAAATGTTGATACACCCGATACATTAAGATTATCTAATTCAGTATGACCATCAACGTCTAAGTCACCATTAGCATCAATTGCACCAGTAAAGGTGGATACTCCTGATACGTTTAAGTCATCAAGTTCAGTATGTCCATCTACGTCAATAGATGCATTGATATCAACTGCCGATGCAAAGGTAGAAACACCCGATACGTTTAAGTCATCAAGTTCAGTGTGCCCATCTACATCTAGGTTACCATTAGCATCAATTGCACCAGTAAAGGTTGATACTCCAGATACATTAAGATTATCTAATTCAGTATGACCATCAACGTCTAAGTCACCATTAGCATCAATTGCACCGGCAAAAGTAGAAACACCAACAACATTTAATGTCCCGGAAATATTAGTATCATCTAACTCCGTTCTTCCATCAACGTCTAAGTCACCATTAGCATCAATGGCACCGGCAAAAGTAGAAACA
>Ga0255766_10002118_pt1 | contig 17779 bp, 20 predicted proteins | sample 071ome_23_FD_179966 | JGI IMG/M metagenome (GOLD analysis project Ga0255766, IMG submission 179966) | Coastal salt marsh microbial communities from the Groves Creek Marsh, Skidaway Island, Georgia - 071403BT metaG (version 2) | ecosystem: Environmental > Aquatic > Marine > Intertidal zone >... | reverse complement strand
AAAATAAACTTTTAGAAGCACAAAGAATTGAGGAAAGAACAAGATTTGATCTTGAGATGATAGAGGCAACAGGATCTTGTTCAGGAATTGAAAACTATTCAAGATTTTTATCAGGAAGAAATAAAGGAGAGCCACCACCAACATTATTTGAATATCTACCTGATAATGCACTGGTATTTGTTGACGAAAGTCATGTTACTGTACCTCAATTGAACGGAATGTATAAAGGTGACTATACAAGAAAAAAAACTTTATCTGATTATGGTTTTAGATTGCCATCATGTATGGATAATCGACCATTAAAGTTTGAAGAGTGGGATTTGATGAGGCCACAAACAGTATTTGTATCTGCTACCCCTGGTTCTTGGGAAATGGAACAAACAAAAGGTGTTTTCGCAGAACAGATTATTAGACCAACTGGTTTAACTGATCCTGAAGTTGAAATACGACCCGCAAAAAATCAGGTGGATGATCTTTTAAATGAATGTCAGGGAATAATAAAAAAAGAGCAAAGAGTTTTGGTTACTACACTTACAAAAAAAATGGCTGAAGATTTAACAGAGTACTTTGACGAAAATGGTATTAAAGTTAGATATATGCATTCGGACATAGATACACTAGAAAGAATAGAAATAATCAGAGATTTAAGGCTTGGTCACTTTGATGTTTTAGTTGGCATAAATCTTTTAAGAGAAGGGCTTGATATTCCTGAATGTTCGTTAGTTGCTATCTTAGATGCAGATAAAGAGGGTTTTCTTAGATCAGAAACTTCATTAGTTCAAACAATCGGAAGAGCGGCTAGAAATGTTGAAGGAAAAGTCATTTTATATGCGGATAAGAAAACAAAAAGTATAACTAAAGCAATTGAAGAGACTGACAGAAGGAGAGCAAAACAACAGGAATATAATAAAAAAAATAATATTAGCGCATCATCAATTAAAAAAGAAATTGGGGATATATTAGAGAGTGTTTATGAAAAAGATTATTTAAATACAGATAAATTCACTAAACCTGGACATAATTTAAAAAAACATATGAAGGCATTGAAAAAAGATATGCAAAGCGCTGCTGATAATTTAGAGTTTGAAAAGGCAGCTGAAATAAGGGATGAGATTAGAAAATTGGAGCAGTCTGATATGGGTCTAACTGTAAATTCATTTACCAAGAACTATAAATCTAAAAATGCTGGTAGATCCACACAAGGAAGAGCTGGTACAAGAGCTGGTAAAAGGTACAAAAAAAAATGAATATACTGATTACAGGTGCCGGAAAAAGAATTGGTAAAGAAATCGCAGTTGGATTTGCAAAAAAAGGTGCAAATATAATACTCCATTATAATAAATCAAAAATAGATGCTGAAAATACAAAAAAAAATATTTCAAAATATAGTAAGGCAATTCTAATAAAAGCGAATTTAGAAAAATATCAATCTGTAAAAAAACTTTTTCATGATGCTAAAAAAAAAGTTGGTAAAATTCATCATTTAATTAATTGTGCTTCAGTTTTTGAAAATGACGATATCCTAAAATTTGATGAGAAAAGTTGGAACAAACATCTAGATACAAATGCTAAAGCACCGGCAATTTTAATTTCTAATTTTGCTAATCAAAAGCTTAATAAAAGTGATAATGCGACAATAACAAATATACTTGATCAAAGAGTTTTTAAACTTACTCCTTATTTTTTTTCTTACACTGTAAGTAAATTAATATTATTTAATATGACAAAAACAGCAGCGATGCGATTGGCGCCAAAGATCAGAGTAAATGCTATTGCACCAGGTCCAGTAATTAAAAACACTAGGCAATCAACAAAACATTTTAAAAAACAGTATTTAAATACCTTGTTGAAAAAACAAGTAGATAAAAAAGAAATTTTTAATGCTTGTAATTTTTTTATTCAGAATCAATCTATAACTGGTCAATCAATAGCGATTGATAGCGGTCAAAGTTTAAATTGGCAAACTAAAGATTTAATAAATATTAATGAGTGAAAAAAAAGTAATTAAAATAAAAAATAATATCAAAACCTCTGAAGAGGTAATCATTATTAAAAACTTAAAATTAAATGCAAAATTTGGGTATTATCCTCATGAAAAAATTACAAAACAAGAACTAGTTTTTAATTTAAAAATTTTTACAAATGAAAATTTGTATCAAGATAATTCTTTAAATGAAATTATAGATTATGACCAAATCATAAAAGTTATAAAAAAAATTTTAAATGAGGATATTAATTTTCTAGAGACTTTGTCTGAGAAAATTATTACTAAAATATTTGACGATCAAAGAGTGAATAAAGTCAAAATTAGAATTGAGAAAACTCAGGCCGTAAAAGAATGCGAAAGTGTTGGCTATGAGATAACAAAAAAAAGAATTTAGAAATATGAACTCTTTAGAACAAGGTAAAGAGATATTTAAAAATAAATCCAAACTATGCTCTAATAGTCCTGGGGTTTATCAAGTATTTGATGAGAAAAATAAAATCATTTATGTTGGTAAAGCTAAAAACTTACCAAACCGATTATCGAATTATTCCTCCAGTTCTACACAGCCAATTAGAACAGAGAGAATGATAGCATCGACAAATAGAATAGATACAATTAGCACTTTAAATGAATCTGAAGCACTCCTTTTAGAAGCAAATTTAATAAAAAAAAATAAACCCAGATATAATGTCTTGCTTAAAGATGATAAATCTTTCCCATATATCCAAATTAGATCAAGCCATGACTATCCTCAGATAACTAAATTTAGAGGTAAACATAATGATAAGGATATTTATTTTGGTCCTTTTGCATCAATCGCGTCAGCTAATTGGACAATTAAAATGCTTCAGAAAGTTTTCCAGATAAGAGTTTGCGATGACAACACTTTCAAAGGAAGGTCTCGACCCTGTATTTTATATCAAATTAAAAGATGCTCAGGACCATGCACTGGAGAAATTACAAAAAGCGAATATTCTAAAACTGTTGATGAATGTTCAAGTTTTTTAAATGGAAAATCAAGAGATATACAAAAAAAAATGTCACAAGAAATGGAAAAAGAAAGTGACAGACTTAATTTTGAAAAAGCAGCTATATTAAGAGATAGAATTAAATCCTTAACTTACATCCAATCATCTCAAAATATTCAAAAAAATAATTTAAAAGATGCAGATTTAATTGTTAGTTATAGAAAAGAAAATATAACGTGTGTAGTAATATTTTTTTACCGATCTAAACAAAACTGGGGCAGTCAGTATTTTTACCCAAAACATGATCATGAGGATAGTGATGAACATATCCTAAAATCTTTTTTAACTCAGTTTTACGAAAACAAAGAACCTCCATCTGAATTAGTTCTAAATTTAACTCCTGAAAATCATGAGTTAATAAAATCTGCATTTGAAAAAAAATATAATAAAAAAATTTCAATTAAAATATCGCCAAAAAATTCAATGGTGAAAAATGCTGTTAAAAATGCACAAGAACAACTTCAAATTAAAATACTATCACAGGAAAAAAATAATGATCTACTTATTTCAATGGGTGAAAAATTCAAATTAGGTTTTACCCCATCTTTAATAGAAGTATACGATAATAGTCATAATCAAGGAGATAGTAATATTGGTGCATTAATTGCCTTTGGAAAAGATGGATTTATTAAAAATAGATATAGAAAATTTAATATCAAAAATACTAAAATAAAATCAAACGATGATTATGGTATGATGACCGAAGTCATACAGAGACGTTTCTCAAAAGTAGACTCACTAACAGATGAGAATGTACCTGATTTATTGCTCATTGATGGCGGCAAAGGTCAGTATTCAGTTGTGAGAAATAAATTAAATGATTTAGGATTTCATGGCCTTAAGATTATCGCAATATCTAAGGGAAAAGAACGTAATAAAGGTAATGAAAAATTTATTAGTGAAGATGGTGTTATAGAGTTAGACAAAAATGATCCTGTGCTATTTTTGACTCAAAGAATAAGAGATGAAGCTCACCGATTTGCAATTACTACTCATCGAAAGAAAAAAACTAAACAAATGTTTAAATCTCCTTTAGATGAAATTGATGGAATTGGATCAAAAAGAAAAAAAGCACTTTTAAGTCATTTTGGATCTGCAAAAGCAATAGAAGGTGCTAGTTTAGATGATATCAAATCTATTGATGGAATTAATGACAGTTCAGCAGAAAAAGTTTATAATTTTTTTCATAAAAAGAAAAATATCCTTTAATGTTAAAAATACCAAATATATTAACTATAGGACGAATAATTTTAGTTCCCATATTAGTCTTTGTATTTTTTTTACCCGGTACACTTGGTGACTGGCTTGCATGCGGAATTTTTGTTTTGGCAAGCTTTACTGATTTTGTTGATGGTTTTCTTGCAAGACTTCTCAAACAACAATCTAGACTTGGAGAGATGCTAGATCCAATTGCAGATAAAATTATTGTAGTTACAGCTTTAATTCTATTAGTTAAAAATGATACGATTACAAATACTAATATAATCGCAGCAATAATAATTTTATGCAGAGAAATTTTAGTATCAGGTTTACGCGAGTATCTTGCTAAATTTAAATTAAAAATGCCAGTTTCTCAACTTGCAAAAGTTAAAACTTTTTTTCAAATGTTTTCAATTTCAATTTTGCTGGCGGGAAATTCTGGAGATAAATTATTAGGGGGTTATGGTTTGGAAATAGGTATTACTTTGTTATGGCTCTCTGCAATTCTTACTGTTTATACTGGTTATGATTATATAAAAAAAGGCATTGATCATGCCCTTGATTAAGCAAGAACTTTTCGATTAACTATTTCTAAGTACTTATCAAAAAAACTTCCTATAGAGTTTGTAACTTTAAAACTATAATCCCCAATTTGAGAAACAGGTGTCACTTCAGCTGCTGTACCAGTTAAAAAGCAAGCTTCAAAATTTTTCAATTCTTCTAGCTTAATTTTTCTCTCTATAATTTTAAAACCTTTTTCTTTTGCAATATCAATTATAGTTCTTCTCGTAATCCCATCTAAAAAACAGTCAGGTATTGGAGTGTGAATTTCTTTAGTTTCTTCATTCAAGAAAAAAATATTTGCTCCAGTTGCTTCAGCTACAAAGTCCTCATGATCAAGCATCAGTGAGTCATTAAATCCATCTTTTTCTGCTTCATGTTTTGAAAGTGTACAGATCATATACAATCCTGCAGCTTTTGTATCCCAGGGTATTGTATTTGGAGCTGGTCTTCTCCATTTAGAAACATTTAATTTAATTCCATGTTCTTTAATTTTTGGATCAAAATAAGATCCCCATTCCCAAGTGGCAATTGCAAAATGGATTTTATTTTTTTGTGCGGATATTGCCATCATTTCACTACCTCTCCAGGCAACAGGTCTTACATAACCATTTTGAACATTTTGAATTTTAATAATCTCATTACAAGCTTCATCAATTTGATCTACGGTGTAGGGTATTTCAAAACCCATTCTTCTAGCTGAATATATTAAACGATCAGTATGTTCTCTTAATTTAAATATTTCTCCATTATAAACTCTCTCCCCTTCAAATACACAGCTGCCATAATGCAATCCATGAGTAAGGACATGAAGCTTGGCGTCTTTCCAATCTATAACTTGGCCGTTAAACCAAATTTTTCCATTTCTTTTATCGTACGGGACAGGTTCCATATTGAAGTAGATAGAAATTATATTTGAATGTAATATAAGTCAATAATACTGACTAATATCTTATGCTAAAAGATTTTCTCTACCTTAAAGAACAAAACCTTAAAGATGTTGTTGAACTATTATTAAAGGCCTATACAGCCTCATTTTCTGACAGCGAACAAACATTAAAAAGAAATGCTTTAGGTAAAGCTCACCACAGATTAATTATTCTAATTAATAATAACCCAGGCATCAAGGTCACTGAAATCTTGAATAATTTAAAAGTTACTAAACAGAGTTTAAACAGAGTATTGCAAGATCTAATCAAAAAAAATTTAATTTTACAAAAGAAAGCTGAAAAAGATGGAAGAGAAAAAGAAGTATATTTATCAGAAAAAGGCTTAGAACTTACTAATAGCTTATTTAATTCTCAAAAAAATAGAATACTAAATGCATTCAAAAAATCGTCACCAGATGAAGTTAATTACTTTAAAAATGTGTTAAAAAGAATCATAGGATGAGTGAAGAAAAAAAACATATATTAATAATTGATGATGAAGAAGGTATTCGTGAACCATTAAAAGAATATCTAGAAAGTGAAAATTTTTTTGTGTCTACTGCAAAAGATGCTGAAGATGCAAAAAATAAAATTCAACTTTTAGAATTTGATCTATTAATTGTAGATATTATGATGCCTGGTCAATCTGGTTTAGAGTTAACCAAAGAAATTAGAAAAGATAAAGACACGCCTATAATTTTTTTAACTGCAATGGGTGAGTCTGCTAGCAGAATTCATGGGCTAGAAACTGGAGCAGATGATTATGTTCCAAAACCTTTTGAGCCAAAAGAATTAGTCTTGAGAATTAAAAATATTCTAAAAAGAGTTAAAAGTTTAAGAGAAGGCATGCACCTCATAAAATTTGGTGAAAGAAAAGTTGACTTAAAAAAAATGACTATAACTTTTAAAAAAAATGTTGAAAAAATTAATCAATCCGAAAAGCTGCTACTTGAAAAGATGATAATGTCTTTGGGTAAAGTATTTCAAAGAGAGGATATATCCAAAATTATTAATTTAAACAAAGAACGTGCTGTTGATGTAGTAATAACCAGATTAAGACAAAAAATAGAACCCGATCCAAAAAATCCAATATACCTTCAAACTGTTAGGGGTAATGGGTATGTTCTTTGGGCCGACTAAATGATTAAAAAGTTTTTACCTAAAACTTTATTTTTTAGATATTTTCTTATCATAATAGCACCCGTAATTTTATTTCAGATTTTGCTTTCTGTTGTTTTCTTTGACAGTCTATGGCTGAAAACAAATAAAGGCTTAGTTAATTCTTTATCAGATGAAATTGTAACCTTCATTAAGTTATATGAAAATGAAAAAGATACAGAAAAAAAAGGAATAATTCTAAAAGCATTTCAAGATAGTCAACCTTATGTAATAAAGGTATCGGTTGGAAAAATATATCAAGAACCAAATTATTCCAAATTTGCTTTTTATGACAGGTTGCTAAATGAAGAATTTCAAAAAAATTTAAATTATAAATTTTGGTTTAATACCAAAATACATAAAGATTATGTTAAAATTTTAGTAGAATTTAATAATCAAATAATTGATTTAATTGTACCTAAATCAAGAATAAGAAATACTTCAGGAAGAATTTTTCTACTCTGGATACTAGTTCCAGCTTTTTTACTCATTATAATTTCCTTATTATTTTTAAGAAACCAAATTAGACCAATAACAAACTTGGCTTCTGCAGCTGAGAAATTTGGAAAAGGTCAATATGTTGCCGAAACAAAGCCATCTGGAGCAATAGAAATTAGAAAAGCAATAAATGAATTTGAAAAAATGAAACAACGAATATTAAGGCATATTAGCCAAAGAACATCTATGCTTTCGGGAATAAGTCATGACTTAAAAACACCATTAACAAGATTAAAACTACAAATAGAAATTTTAAATAAAGATGGAAAATTAAATAAAATAAAAGAAGACGTAAACGAAATGCAGAAAATGATTACTGATTATTTAGATTACTCAACATCACAATCTGAATTATCCTCAAATAAATTTAATTTATCAATTATGTTAAATGAAATTTTCCATAAATTTAGTGGTTCAAAAATAAAACTTGATTGTAATAAAAATTATTTTCTCACAGGCAGACAACACCTAATTAAAAGATGCATTCTCAATGTTGTTGAGAATGCTTTGAAATATGGTAATTCAGTAGAAATAAAGGTTAAGGATACTAAAGATAAAGTAGTAATTATAATCGATGATGACGGTCCAGGAATTCCAGATCGCGAAAAGGAAAGAGTTTTAAGACCATTTTATAGATTAGATAAAAGCAGAACTTCAAGCTCTGGGAGTGTCGGACTTGGATTATCAATTGTACAAGATATCGTCAATTCTCATGGTGGACAAATAGAGCTTCAGGACAATCCTAAAGGCTCTGGCTTAAGAGTAAATTTAATATTCCCATCATAATGTTTGTTAATAATTTTGATCCAGTTGCTTTTGAATTTTTTGGATTTGCTATTAGATGGTACTCTTTGGCATATATCTTTGGTTTAGTATTCGCAATTCAATATGGAAAATATTTAATTAAAAATAATCATTATTTTAATTTTGAACCTAAAATACTTGACGACTATCTACCATTTGCAATTATTGGAATAATTATTGGAGGAAGGATTGGCTATGTATTATTTTATGATTTTCAATTTTACTTAGCTAATCCAATTGAAATATTCTATGTTTGGCGAGGTGGCATGTCTTTTCATGGAGGTCTTATTGGAGTTATTTTAATTTCAATTTATTTTTCAAAAATTAAAAATTTAAAATTTTTAATTTTTACGGATTTGTTAGCCATCATTACTCCAATTGGCCTTTTTTTAGGAAGAATAGCAAATTTTATAAATTCAGAGCTAATCGGTTCACCCAGTAATTTGCCTTGGTCTGTAATTTTTATAAAAATAGATCAAATACCACGACACCCATCGCAACTTTACGAAGCTATTCTTGAGGGGCTAGTATTATTTTTAATTTTAAATCTAATCTATAAAATTAAAAAAACTACAGGTTTTGTATCCGCCTCTTTCTTAATTTTTTACAGTTGTTTTAGAATTTTTGCTGAGCAATTTAGGTTACCAGATGAACATCTGGGCTATATATTTGGATTGTTTAGCATGGGAACAATTTTAAGTTTATTTATGTTATCATTAGGATTGATACTTATAGTTAATGTTAAAAATAATAAATAATATAAAGAAAAAAAAAATACCATTAGATGATTACATTAATACTTGTCTATACAAATATAAATCTAGTTACTACGAAAAGAAAAAAATATTTGGACCCAGAGGCGACTTTATTACATCGCCATATATTTCAAGTATATTTGGAGAAATTATAGCAATTTATATAACTAATTATTTTTTAGAAAAAAAATTATATAGTTTTTCAATTCTTGAAATTGGTGCTGGAGAAGGTGTAATGGCAAGAGATATCATTAATACTATTAATAAATTTAAAAATATTAACTTCTCATATTTTATATTAGAAAAAAGTGAAAATTTAAAAAAGAAACAAAAAAAAAATTTAAATAAACTCAAAGTTAATTGGATAAAATCACTAGATGATTTAAAATGCAAAAACTTATTTATAGTATCAAATGAACTTTTAGATGCATTTCCAATCAAGCATTTAAAAAAAATTAAAAATGATTGGTATGAAAAATATGTATGCTATGACAATAAAAAAAATAAGATTATTTCAGAATATGCTAAACTCAAAAACAAAAATCAAAAAATTTTCAAACTAGTAAGTAAGAATAATGATTTTATTGAATTTTCACCATTAGTAATTCAATTTTTAAATCAAATTATAAAAGTCTTAAAAAAAAATAAAAATAATTGTTTTTTAACTTTTGACTATGGTTACCAAGATAATAAATTTAAAAATACACTACAAGGACTAAAGGATCATAAAAAAGTAAGTATTTTTGAAGATCCTGGAAATGTTGATATAACCTACCTAATCAACTTTAATTTAATAAAAAAAATTTTTAACAACAAATCCTTTAATAACATAATTATGTCTCAATCAGAGTTTTTAACTAGAGCTGGGATTATTGAAAGGTTGAGGCAAGCAACTAATATTTTAACCTCTGAAAAAGATAAATTAAAACTAGAGATGTCAGTAGATAGACTAATTCATCCTAAGAAAATGGGGAGTTTATTTAAATGTTTAATTGTTACTAATGCAAATTAAGTCTCAAAAATTATCTAAAGTTAAAAATATTTCTCATGGTTTTTTTTCAAAAAAAGGAGGTTACTCCAAGGGTATTTATGAGTCTTTGAACTGTGGTTTGGGATCAAAAGATAAAAAAATAAATGTCATCAAAAATATTGGAGTTATTAAAAAAAAATTTAGTTGTAATAACATAAATTTATTAAATCAAATCCACAGTAACAAAATAATACATTTAAAGAGAAAAAATAAAAATATAAGACTTGGATATGCCGATGGTATTTTTACTTCATTAAATAAAATTATTATTGGAGTATTAACTGCAGACTGTGTTCCGATACTTTTTTCATCAAGATGTGGAAAATTTATTTGTGCTGTACATGGAGGTTGGAAAGGTTTGCATAAAAATATCATAAAAAATGCTTTAAAATTATTCATAAAAAATAAAATAAAAAAAAATGATATCATTTGCGCTATAGGACCGTGTATTGGATTTAAAAGCTATGAGGTAAAATCAGATTTTAAAAGCAAAATAATAAACAAGAATAGCAAATATCAAAAATTGTTTAAAATAAAAAAAGGTAAGATATTCTTTAATATTAAACAATACGCACTTACAAAATTAATTGAGCAAAAGATAAGTAGAAAAAACATTCAAATGATTGATAAGGATACATACTCAAGTCCTAAATTTTTTTTTAGTTTTAGGAGATCTGTGCATAAAAAAGAAGATGATTATGGAAGAAACATTTCAGTCATAGTAAAAGATTCGTAATTCATGAAAATAATATCTTGTACTAATAACGTTAGCCTATCAAAAGATATCGCAAAAAAATTAGGAAAAAAACTTGTTGATACAAAAATTACAAGATTCGCTGATGGTGAAGTCTATGTTGAAATTAATGAAAATATGAGAGGTCAGGATGTTTTTGTCATTCAGAGCACATCTACACCTGTCAATGATAGCATCATGGAATTATTAATTTGTGTTGATGCTTTAAGAAGAGCATCAGCAAAAAGTATTACTGCAGTACTTCCTTATTTTGCTTATGCGAGACAAGATCGCAAAGTGACACCAAGATCGCCAATTAGTGCTAAGTTATTTGCTAATCTATTAATTGGATCTGGTGTAAATCGTATTCTTACAATGGACCTGCACGCTAATCAAATTCAAGGATTTTTTGATATTCCAGTTGATAATTTATTTGCTGCTCCAACATTTGTAGGGCACATAAAAAAATATATTAAATCAAAAAATATAGTTTGTGTTGCGCCTGATGTAGGCGGGGTTGAAAGAGCAAGAGCAATAGGTAAAAGATTATCTGCAGATCTTGCCATAATTGATAAGAGAAGGTCAGGCCCTGGAAAATCAGAAGTCATGAATGTAATTGGAAATGTAAAAAATAAAACCTGTATAATTATTGACGATTTAGTAGATAGTGGTGGTACAATTGTAAATGCAGCTACTGCTTTAAAAAACAAAGGTGCAAAAGATGTTTATGCTTATGTTGTGCATGGAGTACTTACTGGGGAAGCCGTAAAAAAAATAAATAAATCAAAAATTAAAAAATTTGTAATTTCAAATTCAATTTTGAATGATAAAAAAATTGGGCGATCAGCAAAATTTCAAATTATCAATGTGGGCACTTTACTTGCTGAGGCAATTAAACGTATTTCTATATCAAAATCTGTATCAAAACTGTTTAAATAGGCCTTTTTTTATAATAAATCTCACTTGTCTTTTTTATACTTTATTGTAAAAACCTGCCAATCATGAGTTCAGAAAACAACACTATAGAAGCTGTAGTAAGATCCACAAAAACTAAATCAGAGCTGAATAAACTTAGATCTGAAGGATTTGTACCAGGAATATTATATGGTGATATTGATAAGAATATTAGTTTAAGCGTTAAGAAAAGCACATTAGACCATTTCTTAAAAACAACAAATTTCAAAAGTAAAGTATTTAAAATTAATTTAGATGGAAAAGAATACGAGGTATTGCCGAGAGATATAGAATTCGAAAACATTTCTAATCAACCAATTCATGTTGATTTTCAAAAACTATCAGCAAATACTAAAGTAATTGTTTGGATTCCGGTTAAATTTTTAAATGAGGAGACTTGCCCAGGATTAAAAATGGGAGGGGTATTAAACATAGTGAGACGTAAGGTAGAACTAGATTGTCCTGCAGATAAAATTCCATCAGAGTTAATTGTAGATTTAGCAAAAAGAGAAATTGGCGAAAGTATTCATATATCAGCAATTAATTTACCTGAAGGGGTTGTTCCTACGATAAAAGATAGAGACTTTACTATAGCCACAGTGGCTGCACCAACAGTAGTCAAAGAACCAGAGCCTGCTGCAGAAGGAGCTGAAGCTACAGCTGAGGGTGGCGAGGAAGCAAAAACTGAAGAAGCTAAATCTGGAGATGCTGATAAATCTGGTGATGAAAAAAAAGAGAGCACTGACAAGAAATAATGTTCTTGTTGGCTGGCCTTGGTAATCCAGATCAAAAATATCAAAACAATCGACACAACGTTGGATTTGCGCTTCTAGACTTTCTAGTATCAGCAGAAAATTATAAAAAAAAATTTAAAGGTCTTCTTGCTGAAGAAGAAATAGATAACCAGAAAACACTTTTATTAAAACCAATGACATATATGAATTTATCTGGAGAATCTTTGTTTGAAATTAAAAAATTCTATAAAATTGATAATGAAAATATTTTTGTAATTCACGATGATTTGGATCTCGAGATCGCTAAAATTAAAGTTAAAAATGGTGGATCCAGTGGTGGTCATAATGGGATAGAATCTATCACGGAATATATCGGTAATGATTTTAACCGAATTAGAGTTGGGATTGGACATCCAGGCGAAAAAAATTTAGTTGAAAATTATGTTTTAAATGATTTCAAAAAAGAAGAGATTAAACTTATTAAAAATTCTTTTGCATCTATAAAAAAAAACTTACAATTAGTACTTTCAAAAAAATTTGATGAATTTTCAAGTAAGGTAAATAATATTATATGAGTTTTAAATGTGGGATAGTTGGTCTGCCAAATGTTGGTAAATCAACAACTTTCAATGCTTTGACAAAATCTAAAAACGCTGAAGCAGCAAATTTTCCTTTTTGCACTATAGAGCCAAATGTTGGGGTAGTTGCAGTTCCAGACTCAAGGTTAGATAAAATATCTAAAATAGCAAAATCTGAAAAAGTAATTAATACATTAATTACCTTTGTTGATATTGCGGGACTAGTTGAGGGTGCATCTAAAGGAGAAGGTTTGGGAAATAAATTTTTATCACACATAAGAGAAGTGGATGCAATAGTACATTTATTAAGATGTTTTGACTCAGATGATATTCAAAATGTAAATAAGACTGTTGATCCTAATCGTGATCTTGAAATTATTGAAACTGAGCTAATGTTAGCAGATTTAGAATCATTGGAAAAAAGATTAGATAAAAAGAAAAAAAATAAATCTGAAAATGAAGAATTAGATAGCTTACTATCAAGCGCTATGGAGTTACTGAAAAAAGGTGATTCAATAAATCATCTAAGAGAAAAATACGATGAGAAAATTATCAATATGTCTAATTTATTGACGTTAAAACCAAAAATTATTGTCTGTAATACAGATGAGGGAAGTGTTGCAAAAGGAAATAAATATACGGAGAAAGTTTTAGAGAAAAACAAAAATAATGAGGTAGTACTAATATCCGCTGAAATAGAACAGCAAATTAACGATTTAAGTGATGCTGATGCAAAAGAATTTATGAAAGAAATTGGCTTAAATGAAACTGGCTTAGATAGATTAATTAAATCAAGTTACAAATCACTAGACTTGTGTACTTACTTTACAGCAGGACCTCAAGAAACAAAAGCATGGACTGTAAAAAAAGATAGCAAAGCGCCAGATGCTGCTGCTGTAATACATACTGATTTTAAAAAAGGTTTTATTAAAGCTGAGGTTATTGCGTATGAAGAGTATATTAAGTTTAATGGTGAGTCAGGGTGTAGAGATAATGGGAAATTAAGAATTGAAGGGAAAGATTATAAAGTTCAAGATGGTGATATCTTACATTTTAGATTCAACACGTGACCAAATCTTTTTCATCGAAAAGAATACAAGAACACTAAAAATTAACAAATAAAGAATGGTTTTAAAACCAATTCTTTTTCTCTTTTCTAAATGAGGCTCTGCCGCCCAAGTCAGGAAAGCAGTTACATCTTGTGACATTTGTGAAACTGTAGCTTTCGTTCCGTCGGAATATTCTACACTACCATCGCTCAACGGCGCAGACATTCTAATTTTATTGCCCGCCATATATTTATTGTAGTAAACACCCTCCTCTATTTTCATATCTGAAGGTGGGTTTTCATAACCCATTAGAATTGAGTAAATATAATTAGCTCCACCAGATCTAGCTTTGACTAGCACTGACATATCTGGAGGATATGCACCACCATTAACAGCTCTTGCAGCTTTCTCATTTGGGTATGGACTGATAAATTTATCTTTTGGCAATCCAGCTCTCTCAAACATTTCTCCATCTTCATTTGGTCCATCTTTGACAGTAAACCCAGCTGCAATTGCCTTTACTTCTGCATCTGAGAATTCAGGTCCACCTGATTCACCTAGATTTCTATAACTTAGATATTTCATTGAATGACAAGATGCACAAACTTCTTTATAAACTTGATAACCTCTTTGCAGTTGAGCCCTATCAAACTTTCCAAAAAAACCATTAAAAGACCAGTCTACTTTCATAGGCTTTTCTGCTTCACCTGCCGCAAATGAATTAAATGAAATTAAAATAGATACAAATATTGAGAATAGTAATTTCATTTACTGAAGGTCTTTATCTATCTTTTTAGCAAAAGCAGGATTACCTGAACCTGTAAATATTGGGTCAGCAATACTTGTAGGTATTGGTTTTGTTTTTTCAGTGAAACCTAAAATCGGTAAAATAATTAAAAAATGAGCAAAATAATAAACTGTTGCAACTCTACCAATTGCTACGTACATGCCCTCTGCAGGCATTGCACCGATGTAACCTAGCACCAAAACATCTATCACTAATATCCAAAAAAACTGTTTATAAATTGGTCTAAAAACTGCCGATCTTACTTTAGATGTATCTAACCATGGGAGTGCTGCTAATATTAAAATTGCACTAAACATCAAAATTACACCACCTAACTTATCTGGTACTGATCTTAAAATTGCATAAAATGGTAATAGGTACCATTCTGGCACAATGTGCGCTGGTGTTACTAATGGATCTGCTTGTATGTAATTATCTGAATGACCTAAAATATTTGGCGCATAAAAAACAAAGCCTGCAAAAACTATCATAAAAATTACAAGTGCAAATAAATCCTTAATTACAATGTATGGATGAAATGGAACTGTATCTGAACCATCTTTTTTTAAATCAATTCCAACTGGGTTATTGTTACCCGGAACATGTAGTGCCCAAATATGAAGTATTACTAAACCTAAAATTAAAAATGGTATTAAATAATGTAAACTAAAAAATCTAGTTAGCGTTGGGTTGTCAACTGAGTAACCGCCCCAAAGCCATTGAGTAATACTTTCACCTACTAGCGGTATTGCACTAAATAAGTTTGTAATAACAGTAGCGCCCCAGAAACTCATCTGACCCCATGGCAAAACATAACCCATGAATGCAGCCGCCATCATTAAAAGATAAATTAAAATACCTAAAATCCAAATTACTTCTCTTGGTGATTTGTATGAACCATAAAATAAAGCTCTAAAAATGTGAATATAAACTGCTAAGAAAAACATTGATGCACCATTTGCATGGATATATCTAATTAACCAACCGTAATTCACATCTCTCATAATATGTTCTACGCTAGAAAAAGCTAAATCAGCATGCGCAGTGTAGTGCATAGCTAATACGATACCTGTTATAATTTGTGTAACTAAACAAAAAGTTAATATTCCACCAAATGTCCACCAATAATTTAAATTTTTAGGTGTTGGATACTGCATTAAGTGTCCATTAAATAATGTTAATAATGGAAGTCTTTCATCAAACCATCTTCCAAAAGCTGATGTGGGTTTATAATTTGTATCGCTCATAATTATTGTTAACCTATTACTAATTTTGTATCTGAGACAAACTCATAGTTTGGGACTTCCATGTTTACTGGTGCTGGACCTTTTCTAATTCTTCCTGAGATATCATAATGAGAACCATGACAAGGGCAAAACCATCCACCATATTCTCCTTGTTGCTTTAAAGGAACACATCCTAAATGAGTACAAACTCCAACCATCACTAACCATTCATCTTTTCCTTTTTTTACTCTCTCTTCATCCTTTTGAGGATCCTTAAGTTCTTTGAGACTTACCTGTCTAGCTTTCATCACCTCTTCATCTGTTCTTCTTCTAATAAAAATAGGTTTACCTCTCCACATTACTGTAACTTCGTTACCTTTATCAATCTTGCTAATATCAACCTCAACTTTAGCCAATGCTTTAACTGAAGCATCTGGGTTCATTTGAGTAACTAATGGAAGAGCTACACATCCAGCTCCTACTGCTCCAACTGTCGTTGTAGCGATATGAATAAATTCTCTTCTTGTTGGTTTGTCTTTATTATTATTTTCTTCTGACATTTTTAAATTTTTTGATGAAAGGAATATATTATTAATTTAAGATGTTTTTCTAATACAACAATGACGCAGATTGGATAAAATATGCTCAATATTGCTTTATATCAGCCAGATATTCCTCAAAATACTGCAGCTATAATTAGGACTTGTGCATGCCTTGGGCTGAAACTAGAAATTATTAAGCCGGCAGGTTTTGTTCTTAACGAAAAAAAACTAGACCGAATCTATATGGATTACTTGAAAGATTGTGAAATTTTTTACCATGAAAGTTTTGATACCTTTGTGAAGAGCAAAAAACAGAAAAGAATAATATTATTTACGACTAAAACTAAAAATAACTATACTAAATTCACTTTTAAAAAAAATGATACCTTACTTTTTGGAAGTGAAAGTAAAGGTGTAAGTGAAGAAGTTCATAGGACCATTAAAAATAAACTGAATATTCCAATTAAAAATAATACACGTTCGCTCAATTTAGCCACCAGTGTAGCAATAGCTTCATCTGAAGCCTTAAGGCAATTTGGGTAAATTTAACTAAGTTATGTCTTTTTTGAACTAAAACAAAATGTTAATATAAATCATGGATAAGCAACCAATAACAATATCAGGTTTACAAAAAATTAGAGAAGAACTTGATGATAGAAAAAATAATACAAGACCTAAAATTGTACAAGCAATTGCTGAAGCAAGGTCTCATGGAGACTTGAAAGAAAATGCTGAATATCATGCAGCAAAAGAAGAGCAAGGTTTGAATGAAAGAAGAATTAAAGAGCTTGAAACAACTATCGCTACAGCAAATGTCATTGATGTTACTAAATTAAAAAAAGACGATAAAGTAATTTTTGGTGCAACCATCACTGTCAAGGATTTAGAAACTGACAAAGAAAGTAAGTATAAAATAGTTGGCAAAGATGAAGCCGACGTAAAGAGTGGTCTTTTATTTTATCAATCACCTATGGGAAGAGGATTTATTGGAAAAACTAAAGGAGAATTTGCTGAGATAAAAACCCCCTCTGGTGAAAAAAATTTTGAAATAACAAATGTTCAATATATTTAATTATTTAAATAATTGAATGGCATCATTTATATCCTTATCTCTAATTTCATAATTATTTGCTACCCACCTTTGCTTTAAAAAATTAATTGCATTCCCTAAATTTGCATCTTCTTTAAAACCTTTTTTGATAAGTATATTTGCATCAAATTTAAAT
>Ga0255766_10002103_pt1 | contig 17840 bp, 16 predicted proteins | sample 071ome_23_FD_179966 | JGI IMG/M metagenome (GOLD analysis project Ga0255766, IMG submission 179966) | Coastal salt marsh microbial communities from the Groves Creek Marsh, Skidaway Island, Georgia - 071403BT metaG (version 2) | ecosystem: Environmental > Aquatic > Marine > Intertidal zone >... | reverse complement strand
TTGCTGGGAGTGCTTGGGCAGCTTGTACCAACCAGCGAGAGACTGTCTTGTGATGGATGCTGAGAACCCGGCCGATGGCTCGCATCCCCATCCCTTCGAGATAGAGTTGACAGGCCTGTTACTTGAGGGCTGGATCTTTGCCTCGTCGTAGCGTTTGAAAGATCCGTCGGCAGGCTTGGCAACGGTAGCGTTGGTCACCCCGACTGGTGCCATGGCGAATAGAGTCAGGATGAGCACAGTGAGGACATTGCATCATTAGTTCTCCAAATTTCGGAGATTACTTCATTTGTATAAACGACACAACTGCGCCAACCCCGGATCCCTTGCTGTAATCTGTTCTGGAGAAAAATTACTCGGGATTTAGAAGCTCTGGAATCTTCATTAACGTTCGTCCTGAATTCTTTTCAAACTCAGAAATGGCGAAGTCTTCACGACCGAACTCATAAGCCAGCTTGATCAGCTTGGGTCGATAAAGATCCTTCAAGAAACGACTGCCCGCATAAAATTCAGCGGCCCTGTCTTCACCACGATTTACATGAAAGCCAATAAGCCGCTCACTATTGGGACTGCTACTGAAATAACCGGAAGGTGTCCAGGCAATCCACTGTGTTGGAATCAGCAAATTGTTTGATCTATTGAATCCAATAAAAGCACTTACCCCCGGCTGGACAGTTCCACTGACATCCTCAAGATTCCAAACACGCAAGGTCTGATCAGTAGCTCCACTCAGCAGTCTTTTGCCATCAATTGCCAGTGCTCGGATTTCCCCCTCATGTCCAACTAATCTGACGATTTCAACTCCGTTGGAATCGTAGACACGTAGTTGACCATTTGCACCTCCTGAGACAATTAAGCCCTCAGGGGTAAAGCCGTAAACTCTGTGTGTAAATCCGTTCGCTGCTCCAAGAACAATTCGGGCTTTCTCGTCTTCATTTTCCCTGATCACCAGTACGGCATCCTCAAACCCATAGGCACCACCTTTCTGATGAGACAGGCTTAGTGCCTTAAAATTTGTTGGCAGACCTTCAAACTCGTTAATATCTGTGATGCTGAAACCTTGATTGCTCAAACCACTCAAATCAAAAAAGTAGTCAATGGGGGTCAGATTCTTTTTTAGATAGGCAAGAGTTTTTTCTGATTCACCGTGTAGCCCAATAGCAGGGATTCGCTCACCAACTCCGACTGAACGAGAGATCCGTTGAGGAGATTCTGAACCAAAACCTATTCTCCAAAGATCAATCTCATGATTTCTCCCACCAGCACTGATGGCAGTCTGATCGTCTAGCCAACCTATTGCCTTTGTCAGGTTCTCGTGGCCTTTATAGGAGTAAAGCAATGTACCGGTTTCGGTGTTCCAAACGTTGACTTGCGACGGTTGGGATGCTTGCCCTGTGAGTAACCATTTTCCGTTGGGATGAGTAGCAAGACCTGCTGGATGAGTCTCAGAGCGGATGGCTCGTATTGGATTCAGATTGAAATCCCAAAGTCGGATTGTATAGTCATCACTAGCACTGGCGATCCAGTCGGGACCTACTGCTAGCGAGTCAACTCTGTTATCGTGCTTTGCTGTTGATACTGAATTTGACAGCGGACCAGCAATCTTCTGAAGATCCCATAATTTTACTGTGTGATCGAAGGAACCACTTACCAAATGCTGACTGTCAGGAAGCCAACGGACAGCAAATACAGCAGCGGAGTGCTCACTCAAAACATAGGCAGGCTTGCTAGAATACCCATCTTTAGTGGACCAGATACGCACCGTTCCATCATAGGAAGCCGAGGCCAGCCACTTACCATCTGGTGAAAAAGCCAGGTCGAGTACTACATTTTGATGGTCTTTGAGCACACCGACTATTTCTCCTGTTTTGAAATCGTGCAGACGAATCCTTCCAATATCTCTTCCACCAGGCTGATTGAAGAATCCACCACTGGCCAACAAGCCTCCATCTGGTGAGATGGCGATCGCATTGACTTCCCCGAAAGTAGCTCCGATTTGCCCAAGAATCTTTCGGGCTTCCTCAAGGCGCCCTCCATTAATGTCCCAAATCCGGATCGTCTTATCCGCAGAAGCTGTAACAATTTGACTCTGGGGGGTAATCAGCAACTTATTGATCGTTGCTGTGTGCCCTCTGGTTTCCAGCCTGAGATGAATATCAGACTCTGTCTGGGCCTTAGTCGTTAAAGACAGAAAACAAAGGAGACAAGCAAAAAGGGCAGGGGGGAAGGCTTTTGGCAAGGTAGTATCTTTTCTGAGGAATACAAATCAATCAATAACTTTGAAAGGATAGCAACCAGCCCTAAATTTTGTCAATTTAAATATATTTTCATGAATGTCACAATTTGACACAATCCGATCAGAAAAGCCAAATCTTAATTAGGATGACTTTCAGGAATAGTTAAGATTGTGAAACTTTTCTGCGATCAACGGATGAGACTCCCTGTATTGTTTTGAATGCCTAAACTTTTTCTACCGCAAGGACTGTCCTCATTTTCATAAATTGGGCTCCTCCAGAGACACCCAAAATTTTTCTGCTTACCGGTCATGATCAAAAATTATCACCTCCCATATTTGTCTTTCCAAATCAACACACTCATCCAATGGTTTAGTAGGATAATGCTAAATCCGTTTAGATCTTTCATTCTGTCTGGAGTCATCTTCGGTTTACGAAAATTACCGCTGCCGAGTTGAGTGGTGTGCAGATGTTCTAAAAAGTGTTCTGAATGATACTGAAGGCTAGCTAACTGCTGGATCTGCCTGCTAGCCTTGTTGTTTGTAAATTGAGAGCACAGCTTCCAATATGAAATTTCTTAATAAATTATGATACGTCAACTACCCAGTTGGGCAGAATATGGAGCTTTTGCCTTGGCTTGGATTGCTGGGTTTATCAATGCCATAGGATTACTCAGCCTAGAACATCAGGCAGTCTCCCACATATCTGGAACGGCTACAGAGTTTGGAATTGCTATCTGGAATCTTGAAAATGATCGACTCAGCCATCTAGGTGCTATCTTGCTGTCGTTTCTAGCAGGAGCATCGCTTTCCGGGGTTTTGCTAAGAGGTACTGCCCTACAATTTGGCCAGCAATACGAAAATGTATTGTCGGTTGAGGCAGTGTTTTTGTTGTTTGCCTTTCTTCTATTAAGGAATAACAGTCACTTCGGACACTATGCAGCGTCTTTGGCCTGTGGATTACAAAATGCGATGGTCACAAGCTACAGCGGTGCAATTGTGAGGACAACGCACCTGACTGGAATTCTAACTGATTTGGGACTGATGCTGGGAGCAAGGCTCCGGGGAGAACCGTTTGATCAAAGAAAAGCTGTCCTATTTCTATTGATTCTTCTCGGTTTTATTCTTGGTGCAGGGTGTGGGGCTTTTGCTCAGCAGAAATTCGGTGAGGGCTCCTTGTTGGTTCCAAGCTTTATGTGCTTGATGATGGCAATGATCTATCGGATCTCTCAGAGAAGATAAATGAATCTTTTTAACTAACTCAGTCGAACATCCTCTTCAATCCTGAAGCTCAGACCATGAACATTGACGCAGATCTCATGGTTAGTTTAATTTATAAAGAATCATTTTGAAAACAAATCGAATTTGCATAGTTTCATTGATTAAAGTGCAAACTCGAAAGTTTTATGGAGAGCGCTTCGGAGTGTGAGATCTTGATCATTGACCAGGCAGTAGACGTTGACTTGCTCAAAAAAAACGATTGCAATTTGGTCTCTATGAAGATGCGAAGATTGAAGCACTGCCACAACCCTAAACATTAACTCTCTTACAGCTGTTCTTGTGATTCAATTAGCAGTTTGGAGCCAAACCCAACTAGATTGTGATTCCTCCATCAATATTAAAGACCTGACCAGTGGTAAAATTACTCTCATCACTTGCCAAATAGATTAGGATCGGCATTACGTCTTCCGGCTGGCCCAATCTGCCCATGGGTTGACGTGAAGTGAACATCTCCCGGGCTTCTTCGAAATCTCCCAAAGCAGTCATACGCTGATGCAGGCTTGGTGTTTCAATGGTGCCTGGTGCAATTGCGTTACAGCGAATCCCCACTCCTACATAATCTGCGGCAATCGATTTGGTAATGCCAATCACGGCAGCCTTGCTAGCTCCATAGGCAAAGCGATTTGGGATACCCTTGATGGAACCACAGATTGAGGCCATGTTGATGATGGATCCTCGCTTACGCTCCACCATCTTCGGCAGTATTGCTGAAATCGTGTAGAACATTGAATCAACATTAATTCGAAAACTGTCCTGCCAGTCTTTTAGCTCACAATCCAAAATCGTTCCCTGGTGCACATACCCAGCGCAATTGAACAGTACATCCACTGATGACAAGGTTCGTACATACTCCTCAACTGCCTCCCTGTTCGTTACATCAAGCACAGCAGGATGAATCTTTCCAGGTGCATCGATAATCTCACTGCCGAGGTTCTCCAAAATCAAAGGTTGAAGATCACTTGCGAAGACAGTTGCGCCCTGCTGGGCCAATTCAATACTTGCCTGGCGCCCCATGCCCTGAGCAGCTCCACTAACCATTACTGTCTTACCAACCAATCGTTTGCCATCTGTCATGTCGTCACTTCCTGCGTCTCAAGATTGTCGTTCATTTTGAGTAAAGTCCGTTTGCCATTGCTGATCCCAAAGACTGGGAAATGAATGATGCTGGTAGGGATGAGACATGATTGCATCAAGATTCAGATCCAAACCCAACCCAGGCTGATCACTGAGTTCAAATCGACCATTTCGCAAGGGGTTCCAGCCTCCCACCAAATCATCCCGCCAAGGCACATCGAAATCGGAAAATGTCTCCTGTAAATAGAAGTTACTGGTGCTGATATCGAAGTGTAGCGCGGCAGCCAACGCAACAGGACCAATTGAAACGTGTGGACAGACCACAATGTCACGTACGCTTGCTAGCGCAGCAATCTTCTTGGTCATCAGCAACCCTCCACAATGGGCGATATCAGGCTGAACAATATCACAGGCTCCCATTTCAAAAGCTCGAGCGTGTTCCATCAGTTGGTACCAGCGTTCTCCAGCAGAAATCCGGGTAGTGACCTGATGACGAACCTCCGCGCAGGCTTCCATTTTTTCGGGAGGGACTGGCTCCTCACACCAAAAAAGATCGTAAGGCTCAAGATCACGCAGCAATTCGATGGCGCTGTGAGTTGAAAGCCTACCATGAATCTCCAGGATCAATCCAATTCGAGTTCCTACTGCTTCACGGACCTTTGCAAAGACCGCAACCACAAATTCTCGCTCACTCAAATCCATGGTTTGCCAGGCTGTCCGAAGAGGATCAAACTTCATCACCGAGTAACCTCGTTGGACTACCTCCATTGCCATCGATGCATAGTCCTCAGGGGACTCAGCACCACCGTACCAGCCATTGGCGTAGGCAAGAAGCTTTCGGTGATAAGCCCCTCCCAATAATTTGAAGACAGGCTGTCCACAGCTCTTCCCAAGCAAGTCCCAAAGCGCAATTTCCACACTGCTGATGGCTGTAAGAATCGTGGCTCCACCTTGGTATTGATCTCTGATGAGATCACTGGTAATTTTTTCAATCTCTGTTGGATCCTTGCCCAGAATTTTTCCAAAAACCCACTCATTCAAAAGAGATTCGACAGCCTTTTCCTGCCACTCCAGACTTGCTTCACCAATCCCGTAAAGGCCATTGTCTGCGGTGATCCGGACAAACAAATAATTGCGCAATCCTGCATTGGCGAGAAAGGACTCCGCCTTCGTGATCTTCATAAGTCAATGGCTCTTGGAGTTTCAATGGTAGAGACGTGGGTTTCTATCGAGCACCGAGGGATTTACAATCCGCTCCAGAGGCGGTAATTTGCCCTTGAGTACGCTGACTACGTTTTCCACACCTCCTACAGCCACATCTCTCATTGCTTCCTCAGAATAAGCCGCCACGTGGGGAGTAAGTATCACGTTCTCCAGCTCAAGCAGGGGATGTTCGGGGGGAGCTTCTTCAGAGGAGTGCACATTGATGCCTGAGAAGGTATCTAGTCCAGCGCCAACTAGGTGTCCTTCTCTTAACAAATCTACCAATGCCAGCTCATCTACCAAGCCACCCCGGGAAGTGTTGATCAGGAGCGAACCTTGCTTCATTTGCTCTAGCCTGTTCCGATTGAGCAACTGAGCAGTCTCGTGATTTAGGGGAAGGTGAAGTGAGAGAAAATCTGACTGCTGCAGAACTTCATCGAGGCTAAGAATTTCAACCCCCAGGAGTTGTGCATCTGGGAATGAGAAGCCATTCTGTCGACGACAAGCAATCACCCTGAGGCCAAATCCCTGGGCTCTTCTTGCAACAGCCTTGGCCGATCCGCCAAATCCAATCAATCCCAAAACTCGATCCTGAAGACGTGGGTTTGTGCTACTCAGCAGGCGGGACTCTCGCCACTTGCCACAAGCCATTGCCATTTGCATTTTTGGGATTTTTCGGACCAATCCAAGCAGCAGTGACATCGTGTGATCTGCCTGCTCTTCCACGCAGAAATCAGGGATGTTGGTGACCAGGATCCCTAACTTGGTAGCCTGGGCAACATCGATTTTATCTGTTCCTGTACCAAGGCGAGAAATGACCTTGCAATGGTGAAGGCCATTTAGGACTTCAGCATCAAGACTTTCAGAAACAACTAAGAGGGCCGAACAATCCCCTGCTACATTTAGGATCTCTGGTCCCTTCGACTCTGTGAGCAGGGGTTGCAGACCGAACTCATTATACTTTTTCCACTCCGCCTCACTGACCGGAAAGAGTGTTGCGTTGAGACGTAGAATCTTCGCAGTTGTTAGATCCAATGTGTGCTTGGTCAACTGTTTAAATCAAAAATGCAGCCTTACAGTTTGAAGGCCACAACCCTCTGACGCTGTGCTCCAAGGCCACTGATGCCCAAGGTCATTACATCCCCCGCCCTCAGAAATACAGGTGGTTTCATGCCCACCCCCACCCCGGGGGGCGTTCCGGTTGTGATAATATCACCCGCATACAGGGTCATGAATTCACTGACGTAGCTGACAATTTCTTTGACGGAAAAGATCATTGTCCTGGTGTTGCCAGTCTGCATTCGCTTGCCGTTGACATCCAGCCAAAGCTGAAGGTTTTGAGGGTCAGGAATCTCCTCACGTGTGACCAGGTAGGGACCGACCGGACCGAAGGTATCACAGCCCTTGCCCTTATCCCACTGAGGGCCCCGTTCCGCCTGAAATTCTCGCTCACTGACATCATTAACCAGCACATATCCTGCTACGTGCTCCAGAGCCTTTTCCTGTGAAACGTAACGGGTTTTACTACCAATCACGATTCCCAGTTCGACTTCCCAGTCGGTTTTGACAGAACCCCGAGGAAGCATCACATTATCGTTTGGCCCCTGCAGACAGTTGAGGGCTTTCATGAAGATAATTGGCTCCTTGGGAATGGGAGAATTGGTTTCCTTGGCGTGGTCGGTGTAATTCAATCCGATCGCCACAAATTTCCCCACATTGGCAACTGGGCAACCATACCGGGGCCTACCTGGAACAACAGGCAACTTGGCAAGATTCATCCGACCCAGTGCTGCAAGGCTACTATCTGATAGAAATTTTTCACTTCCCTCCTCAACGAGACCAGCGAGCGAGCGGATTTTGCCTTCACCATCGATGATTCCCGGTAATTCTTTGCCCTTGATGCCGTAGCGAACTAACTTCATGGAGTGGCTCCTGGTTTTAGTGTCTCAAGTAGTAGGGTAAAAAAGTGGAAAGTTCCGGGATTGCGATCAGAACAACCAAAAAAGCCAAATGAAGGTAGAAGAAGGGCCCCAGCTCCTTCCACAAATCGCGAATCCTCATTTCTCCTATCTTACAGGAAACAAAGAGGACAATGCCCACTGGAGGGCTGATCAGCCCCAACGTTGTGCTCAGGATCATCACCATGGAAAAGTGGAGATCGTCAATGCCCATGCTTCTGGCAATTGGCAACATGATTGGCGCCAACAGCAGCAGAGCTGCTCCAGCGTCGAGCGCCAGCCCAATCAGGACAAAGAGAAAGGCACAGAAAAGCAGAAAAAGAAAAGTTTGTCCGTCAAACAAGCGTACAATGTTTCCAGCGGCCTGATCGATCCCACCCAATACAAGAACGTAGTTGAGCACTTGTGAGCAGGCGATGATCAGAAAAATTCCAGCCGTTAACCGGCCTGAACTCATCATCGAAGTCATCAGGCCCTTCAGGTCCAGGGACTTGAAGACAAAAAGACCCAGGATGGCCGAATAGACAACAACAATCCCACCGGCTTCTGTTGGAGTAAACACCCCAGAGAGTGTTCCCACCACTATAAAGACCGGGATACTGACCACCAGCGCACCATCTATCGCCAACTTGGGGATCTCAGAGCGGGGTACTGTTATTTTAGCTTTGGGTAAATCTTTCTTGTAGCCCGTGTAGGCAATCATCAGAAAGCAGGAGAGCCCCATCAGCAAACCTGGGATCACTGCCGCCAGGAAGAGATCCAATACCGAAATGTAGGCCACCGCAGCATAGAGGACCATGATCACTGAAGGCGGAATGATCGGTCCGATGATTGAAGAAGCGACACAAACTGCAGCAGCAAATTCCTTGGTATAGCCTTCCTTCGGCATGCCGACGATAAATATTTTTCCAATTGCTGCAATATCTGCAATCGCAGTCCCGGAGATCCCTGCAAACAGAACTGAAGAGACCACATTCGCATAGGCGGTTCCACCTCGAATCCGGCCAACCATGATCTGTGAGAGATGAATCAGTCTTTCACTGATCCCTCCGCGATTCATGATCTCTCCAGCAACAATATAGAACGGAGCCGCCATCAGGACAAAACTGTCCAACCCTGCAAACATCCGGGTAACGACGCTCAAGAGATCCTGATCATCCAAGAGGAGGCCAATGGTTCCGGCCAACCCGAAAGCGATCGAGATCGGCAAACCCAGCAGCAACAAGATAGCCAGTGAGAGTACAACCCAGGTCATGATTCGGCGGGAAAGAGAAGAAGGACGATTTTATTCAGGGTGATGACAATCAGTAGAACTCCTCCAACCGCGATCGAAGAATATACGTAGATCATGCTGATTTCCATGGTCGGGGAAGTTTGTGAACCACTTAACATGCAGTACCGGATTCCCTGCCAGGAGATGATTCCACTGAAGATCAAGACACAGAATTGGATGATCAATTTATTGAGACGCCTGACTGATTCGTTTGCCAGATCTGCAAAGAGATTCATTTCCATGTGTTCATCACTGTAGCTGGCAGCAATGACCCCAAGAAAAGTGAACCAAACCGTTACATATCTAATTGCTTCCTCAGTCCAGAAGATCGGATCATTGAGAACATAACGGTAAAAGACCTGCGCCACATTGATCACGACAGTCAGCAACAGCAGCGAGCCAACAAGAATGTTGGAGATGTTGTTGAGTTGAAGACATAGGTGACGCAGGAACATCGTCATCTCAAGTAACTTGGAATCACTGGTAACTCTCAGAAACAGTCTTGTCGACTGCACTCATCAAGTTATTGACCAGTTCCGCACCCACTTGGCCAGCAATATATTCCTTCACAGCATCTTGGCTTACCTTGCGAAACTGCTCCTTTTCAGAAGGTGTCGTTACGTGTACCACCATGCCGGCGCCCTTGATCTTGTCGATGTTGGCCAGATTGTCCATGGACTTCTGAGCGTTAGCAACCGCCGAGTGCATCTTGGCTCCGTCCATGATGATCTTTTGATGGTCAGCACTGAGAGACTGGAAAAATCGATCATTGATGACCAGCAGATGCAGTCCGTAGATGTGCTCGTTGACTGACATGTACTTCTGAACTTCATAGAGTTTTCCATCCCAGATGGTCGATGCGGCATTTTCCTGACCATCCACCACCCCCTGCTTGAGGGCTCCCATCAACTCAGGCCAGGCGATGGGAGTTGCTCCAGCGCCCATCGACTTCATGAAGTTGACATACACCGGCGATTGCATCGTTCTCATTTTCAAGCCCTTCAGATCATCTGGAGTCTTGATCACACGCTTGTTGTTGGTCAAATTACGGAACCCGTTCTCAGAAAAGGTCAGGGTTCGCAAGCCGGTTGCCTCACGCATCCCATCCGTCAGATCTCGAACAAAATCACTCTGCGTGAAGCGCCAGGCCACCGGAGAGGAAGGAAACAGATAGGGAATCTGGAAAACCTGCATCGGCTTGTGGAAACTTCCCAGAACAGAATCATCCGTCAAGCACATTTCCAGAGTTCCGTTCTTGACTGCTTCGGTCAACTGTAGGGAACCTCCCATCGTATTGAAGAACAAACGGACTTCAATCTCTCCTCCTGACTTTGCCTCCACATATTTCTTGAAAGCCTTCATCCCATTGATCTCTCCACCTGGGCCATCGTTTGCCCCTATTGAGAACTTGATGACGGTCTTCGCCCAGACCACGTTTCCACCAACACAAAAACCAAGTAGAACAGCTATGAAGACAAATGATCTAACGATTTGCTTAAACATACTTCCTCCTTGAGAGTGCTCTCGATTCGAAAATTTAGGGACTACACACGAAAAATCATGAAACCATAGGCATTGCTCAGATATTGGTCGGCATTCATCGAGTCCATTTTGAGGGTTGCTCTAAAAATTCTCGAAGTGTCTTCAGATATTCCGCCACCTCGACACCGTTGAGCACACGGTGGTCTGCTCCTGCGGTGATGCGAAGTGTCCAGCCAATTTCGAGTTGACCAGACACCACCACCGGCAGCTGACAGATTTCTCCAATTCCCAAGATCAGAACCTGAGGAGGGTTGAGCACGGGTACGAATTCTCGAATTCCAAAATTCCCAAGATTTGTGAGCGTAAAGAGTCCACCTTTGAGCTCATTCGGTCTGAGTCGTCCCTGATGCGCCTTCTCAACCAGAGTTCGTACTTCACTACTAATTTCCACCAGAGTCTTTTGAGTTACACCCTTGAGCACAGGAGTTACCAAACCCCGGGGTGAGGCAACCGCCAGGCTGACATGAAGCGGTCCTCCTTTACTCTCTCCAACAGCCTGCTGACAAATCGTCAGCAGACCAGGATGATTCTCCAAGGCAAGGGCAGTGGCCTTGGTGATCATGTCATTGAAAGTTAGCTTTGCTGCCGCAGGTTGATCTAAGTTCCTTGATTTGCGCAGATCGACAAGCTCGTCCACCCTGCATTCAATCGTCAGACTAAATTGTGGAATCGATCCGGCGATTGTCATTTTTCTGGAAGTGGCTTGTTGAAAGTCAGTTCCTCTTGAATGCCGAGGTTGGGCACTAAATTGAAGCAGATCCACGCTTCTGATCCGACCACCTGGCCCAGAGCCGATAACCCTGGACAGATCAATCTGGTGCTCTGCTGCTATTTTTCTGCTTAGCGGAGTCGTAAAAATTCTTTTTTCAGTAGGTACTGACATGAATTCAAAAAAATGAAAGAAGCTTAACCAAATCAGTTGCTGAGAAATGCTGAATTGACACAGTTCATCAAGATCTTCTTTGTCAAATAGTTCTGAACCACTTCAAATGATTTTCGGCGAAGATCCTCCACACTTGAAGGGCTGTAGAATGCTGCATGTGGAGTGAGGATCAAGCGACCTTCCAACCAAGATGCCTCTTCATGATAGGACTTAATCAGGGGATGAGAGAGATTGGCTGGCTCTTCCGGCAAGACATCGAGGCCGGCGCCTCCGAGTTGGCCTGATTGCAAGCTTTCCATGACAGCATCGAGGTCTACGATCGGTCCTCGGGCCGTATTGATTAGGATCTGACCTCGTTTGCTCATTCCTAGGAGATCCCGGTTAACAAGCCCCGCAGTGGATCGGTCCAGGGGTGCATGGATGCTCAGTACGTCTGCATTTGCAACAAGTGATTTCAATTCCAGGGCTCTCTCAAAACCCAAGGACAACTCAATTCCTGAGGGCAGATGAGGATCATAGAAAAGAACCTTCATCCCAAAAGCCTTGGCACGAAGAGCTGTGGCCATACCAATGCGTCCCATTCCAATCACACCGAAGACAGTTCCCCTCAAGCGTCTGACAAGTGGGGCCTCAGCAAATCGCCATCCTTCACGTGGTGCCTTGCTCAGCATTCGGTGATAGGGAGCGGTTCCACGTGTCAGCGCAAGCATTAGCGCAATCGCATGGTCCGCCACCTCAGTGGTGCCATAATCCGGAATATTGCAGACTGGAACAGCTCGCTTTCCCCAGGCTTCACCATCCAGATTGTCAAACCCCACTCCCGCGCGGACTGCAATCCTGCAATTCGGGAAATCTGATGGTGGAAATGGTAGTTTCTCTACGGCAGAGTAGTTGACGAGTGCATCAACCCTTTGCTTTTCTTCCTCATTCAATTGGAGCTTTTCTCCAGGGATTAGTCGTTTGAGCAGTAGTTCATCCCCAGAGTTCAGCATGCCCCTTTCCAACTCGGCATCATCGGCATAACTCCAGAATGCCATTAGAATGTTCATGAGGTCTCCGTGTTGATCTCATTGAATGATAGTGGCGATTCTCTCGCCCATCTTTACCGTTTCGCCCTCCTTGCGAATGATCTCTCCAAGCCTTCCTTCAGTGGTAGCTTCAACTTCAACCAGAGCTTTGTCTGTCTCGATCTCTACAACAATTTCGCCCCTTTCTACCAAGTCACCCACTTCCTTGAGCCAATGGACTATCGTTCCCTCGTCGACTGTCAGATCGCCAAATGGCATTGTCAGAGGTTCTCCAGCCAAGTATTCTGGATTCGTCTCCTTTGAAATTCTGGAAACCTCTGTTTTCTGACCGGGAAGAGTGCCTGCTCCTTCCTCTCCAGCTGTTGTCTGATCCGGGAGATTGACTGGATTTCGTTTTGCAATCGGTGCCTTGCCAGCCAGAATGCTCTTGACAGCAGCTTCAATCTTTTGCTGATTGACCAGCATGGCTTTTTCAAGTGAGGGTGCAAAGGGGTGGGAAACTGGGTCACTATGAATTCTGCCGACTGGTGCATCCAAATAGTCAAAGGCCAGTTCATTCATTGCCTGACCGATTTCAGCACCAACTCCAAAATCTGACCATGCCTCGTCCACTACAAGTAGATGGTTTGTTTTCATTACGCTCTTGGCTACACTGTCGGTATCCAGGGGTTGGATCGTTCTCATGTCAATGACTTCGCAGGACACGCCAGATTTTTCCAACGCCTCTGCAGCATCCAATGAAAGACCAACCATCGCTCCCACTGCCGCGATCGTTATGTCACTCCCTGTTCTAGCCAATCTTGCTTGGCCAAAGGGAATCCAGTATTGCTCCTCAGGAACCTCTCCTCTGGAGGAAAAGAGGACTTTGGGCTCAAGGAACAATACTGGGTCCCCAGCCCGTAATGCAGTCTTCATCAGACCTTTTGCGTCTGCCGGATTGGAGGGCACACAGACAATCAATCCTGGTATATGGCCCCAGGAAGTATAGTACATCCCGCTGTGATGTGGCCCAGCAGATCTGATTGCACCTGCACCCACCCGGATGACCATAGGCGTGGACATCTGTCCATTGCTCATGTACCGCAGCTTTGCAGCCTGCAAAGCTATCTGACTCCCAGCTTCAAACAGAAAATCTGCAAACATCAAATCTGCAATGCACCGGACTCCAACAGCTGAGGCGCCCAGTGCTGCCCCAGTGAATCCAAGCTCTGAGATTGGAGTGTCTATCATGCGATCCACACCAAACTCCTCGTGAAGACCTTTGGTGTGAGCAAAGGTTCCCCCACGTTCCCCTGTCCCCTCCCCGAGATAGAGAATGTTCGGATTGCTACGCATCTCTTCAGCGATTCCGTCACGAACAGCATCCAGCCAGCTGATTCTGCTGGTAGCATCCGATGATTTTTTGAGAAATACTTCCTTTGGGTTCAAAGGCAGGGACCAGACATGCTCAGAGATGGTGGAAGGATCAGGTTCGGGCGAATTTCTGGCAAAATCCACGCTTTCGACAACCTGCAAATTAACCTTTGCCTTGAGTGTCTCCAACTCCTCAATGACAGAGTTTCCAAATTCACGAACAAGGAACCGCTGACAATGCTCTATTGGGTCTCTGCCTTTCCATTCATCGACCTCCTCCTTGCTTCGATATGAGCCTGTCACAGGATCTCCCTCGTGATGAGCGACAACCCTGTAGGTTTTTGATTCGATCAGTGTTGGACCATCTCCCCGTCGGGCTCGCTTAATTGCCTCCGCAGCGACTTCCCAGACAGCAAAGACATCGTTTCCGTCAACTGCAACTCCGGGCATCCCATAGGATTGGGCCTTACTTGCCACCTCCGTGTTGAGTGTCGCTTTTGACAACGGAGTAGCCGTCGCATACAGATTGTTTTCACAGACAAAAATCACAGGAAGATTCTGAATTGCAGCTAAATTCAGGGCTTCATGGAAGGCCGCATGATTGACAGCGCCGTCTCCGAAGAACGCCACTCCAAGATGTGGCTCCTTTCTGTGTTTTGCAGCCAGGCCAACTCCAACTGCAGATGGGATCCCGCCACCGACCAGACCGTTTGTTCCAAATAAGCCAACTCCCCGATCATAGAGGTGCATTGTCCCTCCACGACCACCACAGCAACCATCTCTCTTACCATACAATTCCGCCATCAAGATTCTTGGGTCCATCCCCTTGGCAAGGGCATGCCCATGCCCCCGATGTGTGCTGGTTACCCAATCCTTTTCGCTGAGATGTGCACAAATACCAACCGCAGTCGCTTCTTCACCAATGTAGAGGTGAAGAAATCCGGGAGTCTCACCGGAACGACAAGCCACCTGGGCGGCCAGCTCAAATTCCCGCAGCAACAGCATTTTTTCGTAAAGGTGGAGGATGTCAGCTTTTTCCATGACCAGGTGCCTTAGAGAGTAGCTACAGAAAAAAATTCATTGTGGTTGTCTGACCTTCAAAAATCCCTAGCAAAACCAGCGGTCCAGCCCCCATCAACGGTGAGCACATGTCCTGTTATGTATGCACTGTCGGGGTCAGCCAGAAACAGAACTGCATGCGCCATTTCCTCAGGAGTCCCTGGTCTTCCAAGGGGAATGTGAGACATTAGCCGCTGATACAGCCCCTGCTCCTCACTGGCCTGATTCTGCATCCACCGATGCCAATCTTCCGTGGCGGTGGATCCAGGTGCTACAGCATTTACGAGAATCTTGTGCTGCGCTAATTCAAGAGCCATTGATCGTGTGAGATTGACAACAGCTGACTTGGCAGCTACGTAGGGGCTTTGCAGGCGCATGGGGACTAACCCCAATACTGAGGCGATGTTGATGATACGACCGGATTTCTGGGAGACCATGTGCTTGGCGACCTCTCGGCTCACCATGAAGACTCCCCGCAGATCCAACTGAATCAGTCGGTCCCAGGTCTGAGGGTCAAACTCGCTGACAATCTTCCTCTCTTCAGCGGAGACTCCACCTCCTGCATTGTTGACGAGGATGTCAATCCTGCCCAGTTCTGAGATGATCTCTCTAATGCGAACCTCAAGCTCATTGTCATCGGTTACATCAAGCTTCTTGAAGTGCTTTGAACCTGCACGCAATGCGGCCTTTTGGACTCCTTCATGATTACGGTCTGAAAAGACAACGGTTGCACCAGACTCAACAAAACGTTCCGCAATGGCTTGACCGATGCCTTGAGCCGCGCCAGTCACCAAGGCGATCTTGTCCTTCAAATCAACCTTCATACGATCTCCGTTGGGCTGCTGTTTGGAAATCAAGCTAAGCCAATTGAGTTGAGGATCATAATATTATGATTTTTAAAAAACAATAAAAATATTGCTGTTTTTTCAACTACTTAATTATTTATTTGTCATATTAAATACAAATAATTGATTGATTGATTATTTATAAATTTGGTTGTTAATTTTGTCGAATACAATCAGGGATTTCTTAGTGAAACGCTTCCGAGAGCCAATGCTCTAGAGGAAATTAAACATCATCCAAGACTTTTTGAGACGTTCTGAGACTTTAAATTATATTTAATACGGTAGGATTCAGCTGGGAAGTTTGTGAAAGCAATTTCAAAAGGAGAAGAATTCTTGTCGCTACGATAAATCAAGGTGGAGTTGAGGATTGGTGAGCCGATTGGTTTCTTAAGTTGGCTAGCCTGACTTTCATCTGCCAAAGAAGCACTGATCATGATTTCCACATCATTGACCCTGATGCCGAGTTCCCGTTCAACCACCCGGAAAATAATCTTCTCGTTAAAGGAGGATCTCTTCAATTCCTTGCCGATATAGTCAGGAAAATAGATGGTGGAAACGGCGTAGGGCTGATCATTCTTTATCAGGATGCTTCTAAGACAATACAGAAGAGCATTTTCCTCCAATTCAAACAGAGAGGCCACTTTGGATGATTTTTCCTGCTTGTAGCTTTTGACCTTGAGGACGACCCCTTTCGTTGCCGCAACGATGTCATCAATGGAATTCATTTCCCAACCCTGAAATTGAGTTTGACTACGGGTCAGTACCAAAGCTTTCTTCGCAGTACGCTTTTTGATGAATTGCTCCTGCTGAAGATAGTTGAGTGCTTCACGAACCGTAATGCGACTCACCGAATAGTGTTCTGCGATTTTCTGCTCAGTTGGAAGGGTGGAACCAGCTGGGATATCTCCATCGATAATTCTGTCCCTCAGCAGTTCAAAGAGTTGAAAGTAAAGCGGTAGACCCGGTTTGTTCAGAAGACCGGTCGGTAGAATGCATTCATTATTTTCGTTTACGGAGATTACCATTCGCTGTGATTCGGAAATGACTCAAGAAATGAGCAGTTGGTCCTAGTCAGAGTTGAGAACACAGACTCAGCGACTCACCTGCCACAAAGCCGTTCTCAATCATTTTTTTGAAGGGTCGGTTATCCATGCAAATCAACAAACATTCCACCAATGACTTCAAGGAATGCCCCTGAACACAAAACGTCTGCTGATGACCAAAGATTCTCTTCAAAGATCCCTTCACTCGCTACTCAACTCCCAAATGGACAGTTAAGATGCTGGGATCTCCCTTGGAGAATTGAAGTCAAGAATGGATCATTTGGAGACGCATTATTCAACTTCCAAAGTAGCAAGCCAAGTTCATTGAACTCCCGCAATCTAGCCTCAGAATCCAGAATTCCAACAGGGAGGGTGCGCCTCTTCCCCCCTGCTGTAAAGCTTGATCGACTTGAGCCGGGAGATCTTGAATTCATCAAGTTGAGTTTTATTCGACGAAAACTTGACAGTAGAAAAAACAATGATTACTTAAAATCTTAACTGACATATTACAAAAAATGTTAAAGACAGCAGCCTACAAGAAATTTAAGGAATTGATCCTCAACGGGAGTCTTAGTCCGGGAAACATGTTCTCTCAGAGAGAGCTTTGTGAGCGGATGGGGGTTTCTCTTGCGCCTCTCAGAGACGCCCTGCAGGAACTCAGTAACGAGGGGCTTGTGGAACAGATCCCCAAGCGGGGGATCCGCATTACAAATATCAATAATCGGTTTATAGAGGAATCCTGCGAAATCCGAAAGTATCTGGAGCTAGGTGCCTGCAGAGATGTGATTCTCAAGAAAAAAGATGCTGAATTGTCCGGAATCCGAATTGAAATGGAGAGAATCATCCTCTTCTCCGAAGAAGGTATCACGAAAGAACTGCTGCAAGCTGCTGAGAAAGCTGACGGACAGTTTCATGTCAATCTGGTGAAGTCAACCCAGAATGGTCTGCTGATCAACTTCCACGAACGTGTCTATGACCGGATCAAGATCATCAAGAAGAATATCCGATACAGCCCTCGAGAGATGGTCCCGCTGATGAGAACGCACATTGAGATCATCACCATGATTG
>Ga0255766_10002100_pt1 | contig 17866 bp, 13 predicted proteins | sample 071ome_23_FD_179966 | JGI IMG/M metagenome (GOLD analysis project Ga0255766, IMG submission 179966) | Coastal salt marsh microbial communities from the Groves Creek Marsh, Skidaway Island, Georgia - 071403BT metaG (version 2) | ecosystem: Environmental > Aquatic > Marine > Intertidal zone >... | reverse complement strand
AAGAATCCTATGCATCCATGGATATTCGGAAGGGTAGGCACACTGAAAGCCCTTCCAACGACTTCACCAAGCCAGTCGAGGGGACGTCGTTTACGAAGAATTGAACCTTATGTATAGAAAAACCAATGGTAGTGATACAAAACATAGTATTCCAGTAATGAAAAGTATTTCTCCAGTGTGGATAGGAGGAAACTGATACGCCTTTTCAGGATTCTCCACATTGTAGAAAATCTGAATTTCGACACCAGGAGATAGAGTCTCGTTTTCAACGAAACTGATACAATCTAATTCAGCATCTCGATAGTAATTCTCATTATATACTTCCCATCCATTCAATTGTGTTGTATAATTGACGGAATCGACAACGTGATACAAATCGATATCTGCCCAGCACTCAATTTCAGTCCAATAATCACACCCGTAATCATCTCCATGACAATTATCCGCTTCATATATGTCGTAACCAGCATATGATGCTAGGACAACCGCATCATTTTTTTCGTAAGTAGGAGCAGATGGCATTAGTAAAATCCCTCCCACAACAAAAGAAAAGGCTAGGATAAAAATCACTATGAATGTGACAGCCTCACCTCTTGTTAGCCAAGAGAAACCAAGAAATCCATTTTCTTCAGATTGTGCGGGATATTCTTGTTGAGTGTATGTCTCTTCGATTACGGAACTAGTTTCTTCAATAATAGAATCTGTTTTTTCTCTTCCGATGCTCTCGGGGAGGAGTTCATTAGGTGGATTTTGTTCTTCAGACAATTCACTCTCTTCGGATAGATGATCGAGTAACCACCAGTTCTCCTCGTCTTCCATTGAGATAACCACGGGGAGTCTGCTGTTTTGAAATTAGTGCCGACAAAAAATACTGAGTGGGACCCATACGACTATACCCGAGCGTAAGGGTAGCGAATACGCTGTATTGCAGTGTAACGGTAACTATGCTCAAATCTGAACCATTGGGATTGACATCATAACCCATTAGTTATTCCAAATAAGCAATGGGGGGCGCTATAGTTTCAGTATTCGCTACCCTGTAAAGCAAAATCTAATATAATGAAAATATGAGAGATAGTTTAGTGATACAAGGCCTACTGCTATTTGTTTACATAGTGGCAATGGTCGTCCTAATTTCAAGTGTAATCGAGGAACCGATATCTGGGGTAGTAATCCTGATTTTTGGAATCCCAATCACCGTAGCCTACCTTCTTCTCGCGCTGATTGCTCACGTTACATCCATGATATATTCTAATATCGGGAACTCCGAGGAAGAATGAACCTCTGTTTCGTATTGGTATCAGAGGGTAGCCTCTGAAATGGCCCACTGATAGGCGATAGATCTCTTCACCTAATCTGCTAAATTCAGAAATCATCTTCATGGTATTCGGGAGCAGGTTCGACTATCCCGCCACCGAGGCTTAAACCGAATTATATTCATAAGTCTCTACACTTACCGTCCGGTGTGTCTAGTGATTTAGATATCTTGAATCAAAAGCTTGAGATCTTCGGTTTGGATGATTCTACACTGCTTTCTATTTCAAAAATTAGTCAATTGGACGTAGGTGAAGTGTATGAAAAATTGCGTGAAAAAAATAGTTCGAAGCTGGATAGTTCCGGATATTCAACCTACCGCGGTTCTATCGAAGAGGATTTAATCACGATTCTAACAGTGAATTTAAGAGAGGATTCTTTCGGCCACATAGAACTTGTTAATTGTTTCAAACCTGAACACTCTCTGTCAATTGATGAGATAATGAAAAAAATATTTCCTCCCTTCCCGTCCCTCCCTCAAATGTATTTTCACAGAATCCTGGTTTGATTCATCATTTCTACAACATACTTTGGACAAATAATTTTCTCAAGAGGAATATTGAGGCTGGCGCACCTGATTCGATAGTCAAAGACTTGACTAATCGGTTGAGAGCAGATATCTCCAAATATTTAGATAACGAGGCACATGTAGTAATGAAGGATGAAATAGATGCTGGTAGGTTAGATGGCTGGAACTATCCAGCAAGATTACCTGCAATTCCTGGACGAGAGGAGATTACTGAGGGGGTCGGAAGACATATGGATGGAGTTTTACAAATAATTAATGGTTGGAAAGAAATCCCGATTCATGAGAAACATCCACATTTTCATACTTTCATAAAAAGTTACGATCCACACTTGCTGCAAATTTTTCAAGATTGTATGATAGATCAAGATCTTCAATAATTATGAGGGAATTTAATGGAAGAAAATATCCCTCCTCATGTGAATGGAGCCGATGGCGGCATCAAAGGACTATTCTCATACATGCATTACTCAGTTGAAAAAAATGGTCCAAATGATAAGGTCCGACGTCATAATTTGTCTCGTATTTTTAATACTAAATTTATTGTTCAACCCGGTTCTCCAAATTCTGATTATATCGCTGAATTTGGTGAACCAGGTACAATAGAGAGATTTGAAAAAATGTTGAGATTTTTGGATAGTAATCTACAAAGATTTGGAAATCAGAGTTCGAATGCATGGTTAGATTGCTTAGATAAATGGGCTTCAGACGCGGATTGGTTAGTTCTAAACTTTGGTTCGCAATTTGGGTATCAATTAGAGTAATCTAAGGGGTGCCATGCGATCTCGATTGCCCGACTTGCGAAGGGAAGATGGTTGAAATAAAGGTGTATTACGAACCCCCCGATATTAACACTCACAGGCTCATAGCTACAGATAGGGAACAATTACTAATCAACCTGTTCATTGACATAGTGGCTTACGGGGTTAAGAGAAAAAAGCACAATTATGAAGGCCTCACAGCTACCATAATTCTCGAAGGGTGCGGCGACTGCGGGTCATTCTGGTTCGACAAAGGGGAAATCGACAAAATCAGGAAAGCCGACGATGTGGATGGGATGGGCATTTAGACCCATGAGTTAGCAATTACTAATTCATATATTCAAACACCCAATCATTCTATAATTGAGTAAAATAGAAAAAGAAAATTACTAACCGTGTTATTATGACGGCCAAGTACGCCATCTCATTATCTTTTGTTTTGATAATTTTATTTTCTCTATCCGCTAGCGCGCAATTGGGCGGGGATGCGATGTCCACACCTCAAAAACAAGGTAATGAGACTTATGGCGAACTGGGTCCTGCAACATCCGTCTGTGATTCAGTTGATCCCGAAGATTGTGATAATCAATTTCAAGCTGGAACATCTGTTCATATCGGAGAACATGACTACAGCGGGGGAACAAATCCATACGCAGAATATGAAATTAGCTTACCTACTGATCCATCTTGTATATCAGATGAAGATTTAGAATTAGGTTTAAGATATCAATTAAATGATGTATGGCACGGTGCTGGTGCAGACCACGATTTTTATATTCACATCTATGATTGGATGAATGATGAATATGATTTACTCGATTCTACAGTTAACGGAGAGACTTCGGGAGGTCTTCAAGGGACACTTTACGGTAGTAGTTCCACAGGTGGAAACGCTGGTGAAACCAGTTATTATAACACCAATACTGGAACGGATTTCATCAATGAATCAACAAGATTATTTAATAATTTTAATATATCTGAGACAAATGAATATGGTCAATATATTGAAGATGAGACGGGGAAATTTTTAATCAAAATGAGTACTAATCCTGGTTCGACTTGGGGCTTTGCAGATTATGAAACGCGTGCTGAAATTGATTGGATCTTACTGAATTATTCTTTGGAAGAAAATCCCCCAAGCAATCCTGGAAATTTATTCTTCAGTTGGGATGATGAATCTCTATGGGCGAATGATGGAACACCAAATGGACCCACAAATATCGGTTGGTATAACCCTGGGGATGAAAATCTTGTTAATCTAAATTTTGGGATTGGAGGGCAGGACGATTGTGGATTTGATTATCTCGAATATAAATGGCTACCAACTAATTCTAACCCTCCATTATCTTTCGAACACGGCAGTATTTTATACCCTGAAGACAATATAAATTCTGAATTTTTAGGTGTGAAAATTCCTAGTGATTCAGGTGAGTATAATTTTTGGTATAAATCAGTAGATATTTTATCAAATGAAGCAGAATGGACTTCTTCAAGTACATTTAGATTTGATTATAATAGCCCTGATTTTGATTTAGAATCTATTGATTACTCTTGGTATAATTTTTCGAACCCACCTATCCTAACTTGGAATGCTGCATCTGATGACGAATCTGGCGTTTGGGAATATGTCATACAAAAGGCAGGATTAGGAGAATTAGGCGACGTTCGACATGTAACTGGAGAGAATGAATATAACTTCCAAATAGAAGATGTGAATGACCTAACTCAGGGGTCAAATCTATTCGAGATATATGCTAGTGATAATAGTCAGCCATTAAGAAATCAGAAATCTATAGAAATTGAGGTATTTTATGACTCTGAATCACCTGAGGTGAATTATCCATTTGGTTCTGGTGAAAAATATAATATCAATAATCCAGAAATTTCTTGGGGTTCCCCTCTAGCTTTTGATGGCCTCGTCGGTTCAGGACTTTCTCGCTGCATTATAGAAGTCGATGAGGTGCAGATTTTAGAAATAGATATAGATGAATGTAGCGAACCAAATGGAATAATTACTCTTCCATATTTTGCTGATGGATTCCATGAATTTGTTATAATCGCTTGCGATGTTGCAAATAACTGTAACGAAGATAATAATCCAAGAAGTTTTGTAATTGATACTAATGAGCCAACCGTATCAGAAATTTCAATCGGTTACCAGGGCGTTTGGTCAAATGCCAATGAAGGTCATCAAATTAACGCTAAGTTTTCAGATATCAGCAACGGTTTTGGAAGTGGAATTGATAAGATATACCATGGTTTCTATCCAGAAAACGAACTACCAAACTCGAACCAAATAAAAGAAGATTTTCCTATATCTTCGTTTTGCTCTAGTGATTGTGAAGAATACAATCTAAATACTATTCACCAAGATCTTGGAGATGGAATTTGGATTTGGCATTTCCTTGCCCTCGATCAACATGGCAATGAATTTCAGGGCTTCCATGAACTCAAAGTTATGGTTGATAGCACAGATCCTGTGTTTACTACTAATCCTGAGTTAGAACTGATTAATGATATTTACACTGCAACATTTGAGGCGGAAGATTCAACTTCAGGAATTACAGGTTATTTTATTAAAATTGGCGATTGTAATTTTGATTTAGAAGAAATTTCTGAGGAAACATCCTATAGTTTCTCTGCAAATATTGAGAATCCAATAGTTTGTATTAAAGCATATGATGCAGCAGGAAATTCTGTTCAGAAAACTTTTGATTCTACAGATCCAACTATATTTTGTGAGGATATAGGCAATGGAATTGTACTGGTTAGTTCCCCTATCCGTATAGATTGCAGTCTTTCAGACCCTTCAGGAATAAACTTGTACAAAAGCGAAGGGAGAGTTGTTTCGGTCATTCTGGATAATGAGCACTTAGTTCCTTATCTCCAATCTAGTCACAATGGAATGAATGTCAGTAATTGGTTCTACTTTGATATCCCTAAGATGTTCCAAGGCATAGGAGAACATGAGGCAGAAGTAACAGTGGAAGATAAATATGGAAGGACATCAGTAATGTGGATTGAATATCAGATTCTTGGGGAGGGAATAATTATTGATTTTGATGATGTCATTCTACCTCAAAACTATTCTTTGATATTCAATTGGGATAAAACAGATTTAGAAAATTTTTGGAGAACGGAGTTCATGCTTAGCGGAGTCAACATGGATACCTTAGATGAAATCAGTATCCGAAAGTACTTCAATATGCAAAAATATAATCATAACGATGATAACCCTTTGAATGATAGGTACATATTAACTCTCAAGTCCATTTATCAACCTAATATTGGAGAGTCCATATCTATAGAATTCAATGTAAATGATGGTTTCAATACTAATGAATATGTAATAGACATACAGGTTGAATCATGTCCAAACTCATACTTCCATAACCTAACTGATGACTCTTGTTCAAAAATTGTCAATACGGAAAAATCTAATTTCTTCTTTTCGTCATATTCCATTATTATAATTTCAATAATGTTAATGATACCATTGGGAATTGTACTTAGTAGAAAATTTTGGAGGAACAATGACCGAATCTAATTCAAATAAATGGAAATCTATTTTTCTAGTCCATCTATTAATCTTAATGACTTGCACAACTGCAATTTCCGCTCAAAGTGAGGGGCATTCAACGATACGTTTAGATTTTGGAGTTTGGGATAATGAAATATGCAATATTGAGAATGATGTATATTTATTTGAGGAAATTGATAAATCAGTATTATGTATCCAAATTGATTTTTCAGCGACCTCGAATACACGATTTAATCTATCATTCTTCTCTGAAACGTACACCGGATTTTATTTGGATAATATAGAATTATTAATTACGCCGAATATGAATTCTATTCAATCATTTATGATAAATTTTGATGTGCCATTGGATATGAACTATGGGAAACACCGTTTAGACGTCTTAATTTCAGACTGGAATCCTACCATTGAAAATATACCTGAACCGATATTAAATACGGATGAACATTTTCTGGAAATAAGAAAATTACAGAACTCTCTGTCAGGAGATTTTCTCACTGAAAGAGATGAAATTATGGTTTCTCAGTTTGGCTTCTTGAATGGTGTATTAAGGCACAACAATAATCATTCAAGTCCTATTTCAGTAAAACCTGTTCTAGTCTATAATTCGTTGATTATAGCTGAAGGTGAGGATTATCTGATCGGTTCTCAAACCGTCTCAAATCAAAAAGTTTCTTTTGAGTTACCCACAAGCATCGGAATTGGTGAGATAGAAGTAAATATAGCCTTGAAGGATGTAAGGGATAATGACCTTAATCACATCTGGAGTGAAACTGTTGATATATTGGTGGTAGAAAGTTACGGAGATATCGATATATCTTATGCTTATTGGGATATTCAGTCTTTTAACGGACCGTCGATGCTAGCGACATTTCCCAATGATGAAGTTGTAGTTATAATTAATTCAAGCAACCATGGAAGTTTAGTAAAATCTTCTGAAGTTTGGATTAATCTTGATTCCGGTATGAATTGTTACTCAATATTACTGGGCGTTATTCAGCTAGGTAATAATGATGTCAGCACCTACTCTTTCAGTTTTACAGTTCCTAATGTAGGTCACGGTACAAGATTAGCCGCAAAAATATCTACAACATCTAATTGTCTAGATGAAGGTGTGGAATTAGAACCAATTAATGTATTTGATTGGCCGGTTTCAGTAACTGGAAATATCCATAAAGAAACAATTCCACAACAACTTAATGGGAATGAAAATATTGATTTTAGTTTTAGTATTACTAATCTAGAAAATAGAACTACACCGGATCTCAATATTTCTATCAAAATGTTTGCCTTAGGGAAATCTATTGGTTCATGGGAAAGCAATGTTCAATTATTGGCAAATGAAACACGTTTATTTCAAAGTGAATTACAGACAGATTATTGCTATGACGGAATTATTGATTCAACAATAGAAATAAATAATAACGATCAAATAATATTTTCATCAACAAAGCAGAATTCTAGTAGAGTTTATTTTCCCCAAGGAGATTTTGAAATCACTTCATCTGTAATTAATGGAAATAGTGTCAGTTTGGGCTATCCAATAATTATTAATTCACAGATACATGCTCAAATTAATAATCCTGATTGCAAACTTTTAGTTCCTCTCCAAACCTTATTTCAGCCAATTAATATAATAGGTATGAACCAATCAGAGATTTCTCTAATAGAGTTAGAAAGTGGAGAAACTATATCTCATAATATTGAAACAACCATATCGTCATTAACTGGAGAATACAAAGTTAGTCAACATCTATTGAAAACATGGGCTAGTAATATTGATATCAACTCTAATTTCATTGAATCAACATTAGATTTTGCCGAGATAGAGATAATTCATATCTCTCCTGATTTCTTAACTGATTGTCAGAAACCTACACTTTTCCGTGATAGTATTAATACTTTAGAAATCATGTGTTCGGTTGAAAATATTAACCCATTTCCATCTAAAATACGTATGGGAATAGATATTGATGGTATTATGAAATGGACTAATCCATCATCTATTGAAGCTTATGATGAAGAGAAAATATCTTTAATTATTGATTATGATAGTCAGAATACCTATTCAAATATCGTTAAATTTGAAACTTTATGGGATGGGAGTTGGTTAGATATTGGAGATAATTCATTATCATATTCGAATATTGGAGAAGACGAACTTGGTAATCTAGAAATTTTCCCTAATAAAGTAGCCACCACATATCCATTGAATCCCATTGCAGGCGAGCCTTTTTCTTTGAGATTAGAAATGCAGGGAACAAGTGATTGGTTAGGAGGCACCTATGAAGTACGTCTATGGACCGACGAATCTAAGGAAGGAACTGAATATTTTATTCAACTAGATAATAATCTAAATATAGGTCAGAAAGAATTATTGGAAATAGAATTTGAAAAATGGCCTCATAATTGTGGCTTAATCCCCTATCAGATAATTTCAAGGGATGCTGAGGGCATAATTTTAGAATCTATAAATTCAGAATTCATCGGTTGTAATTTCGAATTAATCGATTTAGCTTTAGTTGGAGAAATCGAAGTCAAGGAATACGCAAATTCCTGCTCATTAGATATTAAAGTTCAAAATATTGGAAATAGGGATTATGTAACAGATGAGGATGAAGAGGCAGATATAACTCTGATAATAGATGGATTGGTTGAAAAATCATCAACTACAGTCCCAGAATTAAAAGTCGGGGAAGAGGCTGTAATAAGTTTGGGCATTTCACGAAGCGGGTTCAAAGACATAAGAGTAATTTTAGATGGTGACAAAAGGTATTCGGAGATCAATAGGGATAATAATGGGCTTGGGTGGTCTAGTTCAACAGGTCCTATTTTATTCAATAATGACTCTGACTTCGATGGACTTCCAAATTTATTAGAGCAAAATGGATATGTAATAAAAATTATTGATAATCGGATGGCGATTAAATCGATGATTGATTTTTCAAATGATCGAACCCCTGAGAATGCAAAAAAGACCAGGCAATTAATGACCGCAATCCAAGTATATCCTAGTCAATATCTTCACGATACAGATGCAGATGGTTTATCTGATTTGAAAGAATTCCTAATTCAGTCAAACCCTCAAAATCCCGATACGGATGGTGACGGGTACTCTGATTATGAAGAATATTTAATGCAGTCAGAAGGTCATGATATCTTGATTATAGATACTGTGAAACCTACTTATGAGTTATTCGAAACTATAGAAACAGAGCATCCTGTTGAAAATTCTGATAAAAAAATTCTTAATTTTAGAAAGGAACATACTAGAGAATTTATTATAGAAGATAGAAACTTAGATTTAGATAGTTTAACAGTTAAAATAAAAAAAACTAATCAATTAACTGGTAATTTGGAAGAAAAAATAATACCTAGTGTCAAATTACTATCTCAAAATAGCGATTCATATCATTTCATAGTTAGTTACGAGTATCCCGGAAGGTTGGCAGAATATTCTGTAAATGTCTCTGTTAATGATGCATATGGTAATGTACTTGAATTTGATATTTCAAATCAAGATAATATCTGGGGTCGTGCTACTAGTAAAATTTCAGCATTGGCAATCGGTCATCTAGCGACGCCTATATTTAGTCCTATACTAGGTTTTATGACAGGTGTTATTTATGGATTAAAAGATATATATGAATTTAGCACAGGGATTGTTAAGTTCATACTTAATTACGAAGAAATTTTAGGTTCGATCAAACAAATAATAGATTTATGTACACCTGAGTTCGAACTACCAATTCGCTCGCCTTCTGAATGTCCTATTGATATTAAAGAGCTAGGAAAAGAATTGATAAAAGGAATTCTTGATATCAATCCATACGATGAAGGGACAGCATCAGGCGCTATTTTCCTTCTTTTTGCGATGTGGGGTTTTGTCGCTGTTTCTATGTTTTTCGGAAATGTTGCTTCTAAAATATTTGATGCTGCAAGAACAGCCAGTAAAACTATCGATAATATAGCGCAAGGATTGAGTTCAGCAGTTACAACCATCACTAACAACGCAGCAGATTTGGCTAGTACTGTGATAAATTTAGGTTCTAAAGGTCTCAAAACAGGCCTTCCTGGCGTGATTTATTCGTTAGGAGCGTCAATAATAAATACATTAATCGACATTACAAGTTATGTGATAGGTATAATTTTTACAATCATATTCTTGCCTGCAAAATTGATAACTGAATTCCGATATACGTTTAAATTTATTTTTAAAGCATTAAATCCTCCAAACTCTAAAAATCTATTGAAAATTACTAGTCCAGCATATTATAAACCGATTATGATGAAAGATAGTATCCTCAAGGATTTAAATTCAAAAAGAGGAGTTAATGCAGATAAAATGACTTTTGAAGAGTTTTCAGACGGTTGGCTGAGACACAATACAAATGATGCAAAGCGGGAATGGTATGTTTGTCAAAAGATATATCCTCAAGAATGTGTAAATATGGATCATAAAACTACTCAGATTGCAGACGAATTAACGGGGCAAAGAGGCAGAGAGGTAGATGGTAAGTACATCTCTAATTCTGGAAATACTGTTATTATTGAAAATAAGCATATAACCTCAGATGAGAAACCATTCCGGACTTTTACTAAGGATGACACAACAAAATCAAAAAGTGGCAAACCTCGAAGCAGTGGAGGAGATATTGCCGATGACGTGGTAGTATGCTATGGTCTTTCTGAAAAATTATGCTCCCACACTCAATTAAGTAAGGACAGCCCAGATTATAATAAAGGATTGACGGCAGAAGAAATTTCTTACCTGGATCAAAGTGGCAAAAGGCCAGCTGAAGGTAGTGGCTTTAATTCATTGGATGATGCGCAGAATGCAGCAAAAAATATCAAAGAAGGAAACCCATCGAGTTATGAACTTAGATATGATATTCCCGGCATCGAAAAGTATCAACCTTGTAGATTAAACCAAGCCTGTAAAACTCATTTTGAGAATACATATAGCGTTGAAAAGTATGGTTCAGATGCTCAAGAATATATGGAAAATGCCATGAAGGTTTTTGATGAATCTTCAGATATGGCGGGACCTATTTTTAGCCAAGCAACAACTCCTGGAATTGTCGGGGCAATATTGATAATGTCTGGAGAAATAGGTTTCGTAGAAGAAAACAATGAAAGGGAAAGGAATTATATATTCGCTATATTCATAGGTATTTCAGCTATTTTTTCTAGTTTAGGTGCCGGATTATATTACAAAAAGAAAAGAAAATCATTAACTTAAATTTAATTTTCTCATTATATTGAATTTCTACTGAACGCAAGGGAGACCCTTCCGATTACATACGAGCGGATGGGGAGCCCATCGTTCAGTTGTAGAAAGCGTACCCTCTGACTAGGGTTAATCAGGCTGTAAAGAGTTGCTCATATTCTTATTCCTTCCATTCAAGTATGGAGATGTTGTTTTCTTTGGTGAACACGCGCTCGCCCAACGCTCCACCATAGCGAGGGAGGTTTTCCATTGCTTTTCTCGGTACACAGGTTTCAATCGCCAGCATGTCTTCGTCATTCAGTGTGTAAGAGAGGGCAACAGCCTTTGCATTCTCTTCCATGTGATTGGGGTTTCCTGTGCCAGGAATAGGCACTACACCAGCACCATCGAGGGCATCTCGGCCTTTTTTGTGAACCCAAGCCAAGCTAAGTGTGCCGAGAGGTACATTTTTTTGCTCGGCCAAGGTTTCAAGAGATTTTGCTAGGTTACGCTCATCTTCTTTGACTGCGTAGCCGACACCCCCCATTTTACGAAAGTCCATTCGCGACATCTTGTGTGGGTCAAGTGAGGCATCGGCTAACAGGCCACGACCCATCGGGGCGTAGGCGACGATGCCAATACCGAGTTCAGCACAAAGAGGAACGATTTCGTCTTCCAGTTCACGGGAATATAGCGACCATTCCATTTGGACGCAAGTCAATGGGCAAATTGCGTGGGCGCGATGAATAGTTTTGGCAGACGCTTCAGACAATCCGACATACTTGATTTTCCCTTCTGCAATGAGTTCATTCATTGCCTCCATGGTCACTTCGATTGGAATTTTGGGGTCGATTCGATGGACGTAATAGAGATCGATGCATTCAATCCCCATGGCTTTGAGCGAACGGTAGCACATTTCCTTGACATCCTTTTTCTTTCCAGATTTCATGATCTTGGTGGCTAACTGATATTTTCCCCTGTTTAGTGAGAGTCCGAGTTTCATTCGTTTTTCTGCAGAATTGGATGTCGGAAACCACGAACCGAGCATCATTCCTGATAGGTTCGTGTAAATCTGTGCAGTATCGAAGTGAGTTACTCCCGCTTTGATGGCGCGAGATATGAGTTCTGCTACGCCTTTGTTGGACACATTATTCATTTTTCCATATAGGTCTCTTTTCCCCATCGTGATACCGACTGACATCATTCCGAGACCTTGTTCGGATGTGATGAAGCCCTGTGTTCCGAGTGGTATCTGTTTTATCATACTAAATTCTCCTGTTCATGTACATTCTTACTCATGGTAATCCGGTACTTAATCTTCACAACCTAGTACACTCGCTTCTCTCTGCCACACGTCGCTTCAAAGGGGGTTCAGTGGGTCGATACAGACGCTACCCATCAACGACTTCTGCATGGGTGGCCGGGTTGGCAATATCTCCCGGGTCGTGAAACAGTCCCGTGTGGACCAAAACCCATTGCGCGGGGCTGTCCTCGGAGAGGCATGCCAGAACGTGGTTGTCGGGATCGTCGTCGACGAGTGCGAGAGGGTTCACCGTGGCGCCATCCTCGAGCAGTACCCAAGTCCCGAGGCGTTGATCTTCTCCTAGCGCGGCGTTGGCAGGACCTGTCACGCCTCCTTCCCAGGTTAGCTGGACGACCTGGGCGGTATCGTCGGGACACTCTCCAGCAAGGCCGTCAGTATTCGGTGCGAAGCGTTCGGCGAGGACGACTCGGGGACCGTCTTCGAGTGGGGTGATTTCTTCAGTGCTCACACCGAGAAGGGACTCGCCGTCAAAAGTGAGGAGAGGGCCGGTGACCTCCACCCGCAGGGGCGTTTCTCCGAATGTGCCGAAGTCGCCGGTGAGTAGGACGGTGCGCTGCTCAAGTGGCTCATCAGCGGGGTGGAGGGTAGCGCAATTTGGTACCACACTCTCGCCGTCAGAACGCATCACTAAGAATGATTCCGGGACTACGCTATCGATTTGTAGCTGCGTCGAGAACACTATCGGCATCCCGTCGTCGCCTGCGACGTTAAAACCACACAATAGGCTAGCTACTGCCGGGAGTTCGTCGAGACCATGATAGGCGGATAGGATTGAATAATTCTGGGGTTGGCTCGTGTCGCCGTCTCCATCTTCAGGAGTTGTTCGGTTGATTTCGATAAAGGTGACGTTTGAGGTTGTCTCCTTCAAATCGTGTGTGGCCGTGATATTGAGATTTATATGTTCAGCACTGCTCTGCATAGTGAGCGACCAGTCACCATCTATGTTGGGTTTTGTTGAGATGATGACATCCTCGTCAGCACTCAAACTGATTGTTATCTCATCAGGGTGGAAATGATCAACATCACCAAAAATAGCGATGGTGGAACCGTCATCGATCACGTTGCTCACCGATAACACTGGATCAGGATAAATACAATACTCTGTAATTTCGATTGTAACGTTTTCACCATAATTTATTGCTTCAGAATCCATACATCCTGAGATTTCATCAATTGGCGGTTCTGTGTTCGGTTCATCCACGATGTTTTCTTCTTGGATAACGTTACTTGAAGAGTCATCTGCTAGACATCCTACAATTGAACTAGTGATAATAATCAGGGCGGTAATTAGTACAAGCGATTTGTTCATCCATTGTCACCTTGAATCGAGGATGTATGCAATACCATACATAATATTATACAATTCTTTGCAATCTAATGCAAAACAGACATTTTTTTATTAGCACTCTAGTTAATACATTTCTAGAATATTCCATATTTTCCGTGGATACTTTGTGCCAGTATTGGCCTGGCTATTGCACTGTATTGTAAGCATTTTGCGGCGATTATGATATGCTTTTGCAACTGATGATCTCTCATGGAAACAGTCATCCGAGGTGCTCGAAATGTCAAAAGGAAGCCAGTTAGAAGTATCGGAGTAATCATAATCATCGGATTTTCACTCGCGATTTTCCTGACATCAAGTATCGTTGCATCAAGTATTGAGGCACAAGCAGCAGCTCTCGAAGATAGCCTCGGAAGGAAGGTAATTATCACCAGTTCGGACGTAAGTTTCGACAGTTCGGCTTCGATTGACGAAGATATTCTCAATCTTACCAATAATATAAGTACGATTGAATCCGTTCAAACATTTGTAACGGATATCGATAGGTCCGGAATTAATGAGGTTCTTGCTCAAGGGGGTCCTCCTAATCCAGATGCCCTACGAGCAGCGCTTAGGTTCATTTCTGGCCAGAACCTAAGTTCGGAGTTGGAAGGATTTGTTTCTGAAGAGTTAGTTTTAGTAAATGGCAGAATGCTCAATGATTCTGATATCGGTTCAAACAACGTATTATTAGGAGTTGACAGCGCTCTCGCTAATGGAATTTTAGTAGGCGACTCTATTCAACTGAATGGTTTTTCTCTAAATGTAGTTGGCTTAGTTTCTGGAGATGTTTTTCAGACAAACGCTACAATTTTGATGAGTGTCGAAACAGCACAAATCATTACAGATACTTCAGGATTTGACAAGGTCGTTGTAACAATTGAATCAATAGAATTGGTCGATGATGTGATGAATATTTTGAAATCCGAATATGGTGATGAGTTGACAATTCAGACTGCATCGGAACAGGAGGGAGATAATATCGCTCAATCAATAGATACGATTGGTGGAAACGCAGATTTAGGTGCTATGGCCGCCCTTTTTGCCTCTATGTTAGTTGTAGGTTTCGTAATGGTAATTATTACCAAAGAAAGGGTGAATGAAATTGGTGTTCTGAAAGCCATTGGCCTACCTAATACTAAAATTGTGACACAGTTTTTGAGTGAGTCCATTTTCATGGCCTCATTAGGATTTTTTGTTTGTATTGTAATAACTTTAGTGGCTGGTCCAATGATGCAAACGATGCTAATTGAATCTGGTTCTGATGATTCATCAACAAGTGAACAGGGTTCAAGTCCACAGTTCTCACCAGGTCAAATCCTTAACCCAACAACTGAATCATCATCAATGGATTCAATCACTTCGTTGGAGTTCTCTGTTGATGCCAAGAGTATCGTAACTAGTCTAGGTTTGACTGTAGTGATTGGAGTAATTGGTGCCCTATACCCCATAATGGGGGCGTTAAAAATGCAACCTGCACAAGCATTGAGATATGAGTGAGGTGAGAGTAATGAAAGAAGGTAAAAAATCGAAAAAGCAGATTGAATCGACCCTAGAAGAAAAGAATTCGTCAGGTTATGATACAGATTCTCTGGAGAATATACTATCTATTGAACAATTGAAGAAAAGAGTCACAGACCAATTCGGAGAAGATGCACGTTTAATATTAGATTCGATTGATGAGGTCGAAGGCATAATTCTCCGTCGTGAAGCGAGGGAAAAAGGCGAATTTGATGATTCAAAAGCAATTATTCACCTATCAGGGTTATCAAAAAAATATCAATCCACTGGAATGAGTCCTGTAGATGCTTTGAAGGAGGTTGATTTATCTATCGTTGAAGGGGAAATGGTCGCGGTAATTGGACCCTCGGGATCTGGTAAATCTACATTACTTCAGATGATGGGTGCCTTAGATATTCCAACCAGTGGTGCTGTCAGAATAAACTTCCAAGAATTATCTAAAATGAATTCAAAGCAATTGACAGTTTTTCGAAGTCAAACTGTAGGATTTGTATTCCAAAAATTCAATTTAATTCCAAATTTAACTGCATTGGAAAACGTTTCTATTGCGATGGAATCGACAAAAATGAATAGGCAGGAAAGGAGAGCTAGGGCTGCAGAGTTGCTAAAGGAAGTAGGATTGAATGAACGAATGAGTCATCTTCCTGGACAACTTTCAGGTGGTGAACAACAACGAGTTTCTATTGCAAGAGCATTAGCTAATCATCCAAAAATAATCTATGCAGATGAGCCAACGGGTTCGCTTGACTCAAGGGCTAGCAAGAGAATAATTAGCCTTTTTGATAGAATTAGGAGGAATTTTAACACGACAATAATTATTGTTACTCACAATCATTCCATTGCAAAACATTGTGATAGAACTGTGAAAATTAAAGATGGCAGGATAAGATAGTCATTCGGAAGATACTCAAGATTAATCTGAAAGAACCCATGAGACATAATTCAGTATAATTCTTCCTCGTTCAAGACTACCCGCTTTCCCATTCCATCACGAACTCTTGAGACAATTCTGCTTTTTTCTAAATTAGTTAATGTTCTACTAATTTTTGAACTATTCATATTCGATTTTTCAACAATTTCACTTTGCCAGCATTGACCATCACTTTCCATTAATAACTCAATGATAGATTTCTCTGATGTCGAAAACCTATCGAGTTTTTGCTTGGAATAAAATGTTGTCTGCGACATATCATTGTTATGTTTACTCAACTTGATGTTAGACATATTAAACCCAGCAATAAACCCAACAAATATTAAGATCATTGAGTAAGAAACCAGGATAAAAATAGACTTGGTAGGTGCATCTTCATTGATCGCCACGAAAGTCGCTCGACCAGTCAGCAGTATCAAAATTAACAATGAAAGCATGATTACAGAATGTGAGGAAGTAAGATTTTTCTTCGACCCTTCATTATTAATTTCCATGTCAATAGGATACTATCGAAGTATTAAAGAGACTTGGTAATTTGATTAGTGATAATACCTAGAATCCTATTTTTGAACAATATATGGAGAGATTGGAAACTGATGTTATTCTATAACCATCTAATTGGGTACCGCTTATTGATACATACATCAACAAGGGTACCCAATTAGATGTATACGTCTAGAAGGGTATCCCTCATTTACAAACAAACTAGACAATGGACTTATGTTTGATACTCCTACGCAATAATGTGTCTCGCAGGTACCCTCCAAAAACTGGAGAATGTTCTATTACTGGATGTGAAAGAACGCCTACTGAATGGCATCATATAATTAGTCAAGCACAAATCATCACTAGAGGTCTTCCAGAATCTATGTTTACGGATCCTGGTAATTTACAAGAACTTTGTAGATTTCATCATGATATGACTACAGCATCGTTATCAAGAAAAATATTAACTAAGAAAAATGGCCCTTACAAAGCGAAGCCCAGATTAACATATCAGCAAAGGAAAGATATGAAAGAAAAGAGAAAGAGAGAAATTGAAAGAGAAAAGCAAGAATATTTCGATAATGTTATTTCTCCTTCTCTAGAAAAAATGTATCTTAGAGGAGCATCATTTCCTGATAAGTTTAGTAATATTTCTCATTCTAGTAAAGATAAACGATGGAGAAGAATGATGGAAGATCCTTCCTGTAGATTCTCATTTCAATTCCAAGAAATGACTATCGAAAATGCCTATCCACCCGATCATTGGCTTCACAATCCTGAGGAGTATGATGAGGACTTTAGTATTGAGTTTGAGAATGGTGGTAACATAGTTTGGACTAACGGAGGTTGGTTTAGAAGTAAATCAAGAAAATGGGACATACCACCGTACAGAACTTATTACATGTCGTAGATTTATTTATTAACCCTCA
>Ga0255766_10002099_pt1 | contig 17876 bp, 15 predicted proteins | sample 071ome_23_FD_179966 | JGI IMG/M metagenome (GOLD analysis project Ga0255766, IMG submission 179966) | Coastal salt marsh microbial communities from the Groves Creek Marsh, Skidaway Island, Georgia - 071403BT metaG (version 2) | ecosystem: Environmental > Aquatic > Marine > Intertidal zone >... | reverse complement strand
ATTCAAGTATGTTGCAACATCAGTATCGCCGTATGTGCTGCCTGCACCTGTTTGATCTGCAACCCATGCATAGTCTGCACCATCCCAACTTAGTATTTGGTTAGCAGTTGCAGTACTAGTGTTAAGGTGTGTATCAACATCGGCATCGCTATAAGAAGTAATATCACTTGTTAACGCTATTGTGCCACTTGCGTCTGGTAATGTAATTGTTCTTACCGCTGTTGGGTCAGTTACTGTAAGTGTTGTAGTGTTTGCATCAAACGTAGTGCCACTAAACAAAACACCTGTACCGTCTACTTGTATAATTTCACCGCCAACTGTTCCAACAGTAAGATTGTTTCCGCCTAAGATGTTTACTGTACCATTAAATGTAGTTGCTGGATTTACAGTTAATGCTGTACCAGTTGCACTCCAGATGCTATTTCCATCTACATTAAATGTAACCAACGAACTTGCTTCTGTGTTAGCTTCGTCAATTCCGATAACCCACGCATCACTAACACCTAGTGTACCTGTTTTAATTTCAAAGTTACCGATATTAGTATTTGTAATATCAATGTTACCAGTACCAGTAATGTTATTTCCGTTTAATTCTAAGTTACCGCCAAGTTGTGGTGTTGTATCCTCAACTATATTTGCTAGTCCTCCGCTGCCAGTTTGATCAGCAACCCATGCATAGTCTGCTCCATCCCAACTTAGTACTTGGTTAGCAGTTGCAGTACCGGTGTTTAGATGCGTATCTACATCGCTGTCTGTATAACTGCTACCACCTCCGCCAACAATATCGCTCAAAAATGCAACTGTTCCGCTAGCGTTTTGGAATGTAATTGTGTTGTCTTGTGTTGGATCTACAACTTGCAATCTTGTTTCAAATGCATTGTTTGTGCTGCCTTCAAACTCAATATTACCTTGTGTTCTCAGTGATGTATCACTGCTAATTGTGCCTGTTGAAGTTATACCTCCAACTGTGATTGTATTTGTTGTGGTACTGCCTCTAGATGTGACTACATTTAAGTCGTCTAGGTCAACACCTGTACCTGCTGGATTAGCATCAACCCATTGACTTTGTACACCATCGTTGTAGTAAATTCTCAGTTTACCAACATCGCTTTCCCACCAAAGATCACCTTCTACAGGAGTAGCAGGCGGAACATCACTTACAGTGACCACCGCAGTACTTCTGGGAACAAAACTTTGTAGTGCTTCGTCCCACGCCAAGACTTTGTTCTGACCATTTGAACCGTCTAGTGTGATGCTATTAAAGTCTACATCGCTTAACTCACTGATACTGGATATACTTAAATCACCGCCAGCAGAACCTCCAGTGCCTGACGGTGCAGCATCTACCCACACATTGTTGTAATAGATTCTAAGTTTACCTACATCACTTTCCCACCACAAGTCGCCTTGTACTGGTGTACCAGGAGCATCATCGCTCACAGTAACGTTACTGCCGCCACCGCCTGCACCTGTCGGACTAGCATCTACCCACTGACTTCCGCCTGTGTCTGTATAGTATATTCTCAGTCTACCAACATCACTTTGCCACCAAAGGTCTCCAGCTTCTGGAGTTATTGGTGCGCTGTCTCCTATTGATACACTAGCACTTACACTGCCAAGGTCAACACTATTTCCGTTGCTTATACTAAGTGTAGTTCCGTTTAGTGTTAGTGTCTGTTTGTCTGTATCTGTAGTTTCTAACACATTCAAGCGACTATTCAAATCAGTAAAGTTGTTGTCCAACTCTTGAAATGTTAATTCGCTTCCTTTATCTAATCTTAATGTTATGGTCATGTCTTTTTCCTAAGATTTATTCCTCTGTATATCCGTCCTCAACATATCCAGTCGTTGCATAGCCGCCACCAACTAATCCATTGTCTGGTTTTGGTAGTACTACTTGACTCATTCCTTGTTGTTCTACATACTCTCTGTTATCAAATATTGCTGTGTTTTCATTAAAGATATAATCACTAGCATTGTAAGTTTTGTCTGTCCATGTTTGTTCTGCAATATTATCATACAGTCTATGCCATTTTGTTCCTCTGCGAACAAACAATCTGTTCGGACTGAAATCTGTTCTAATAAAGTAATCGCCGTCGTTGGGATTATTTGGAAATTGATCGCCTGTTGGTATAGTTTCGCCATATTTCCAGTTGTTGTCTTTGTTTACTATTCCTCCGCTGGTAGCATGATCATACCCAAACAAGTGATCCACCATGCTTGTACCATTTGGATCTTCAGCATCTGCGGCTGCAACAATTGCATCACTGATGTTGTATTCTGCTTTGTATGTGCTGACGTCATTTTTAAGACTGTTAGCATCGCTACCGTCGCCAAGTATATCGTAGTATTCCTGGCTGTCTGTTAGAGGACTTAGTTTTACACGCCAAATGTGTGGATACCAAGTTTGGCTGAATCCTTCTGCACCTCTGTTTGCATCATTAACAACATAATATTTGTTAATTGCACTTTTTTCTGCGTTGAGTAGCAGTGCATCTCTGAGGTGTGGTAGCTCTAGTACATCACCAGGCATGAGCTTTCTGCCCATTACTTCTACCATTTCGTTCATGTGAAATGTCATGTACAACATGTCATTGCTGAGAAAAAGTCCAAACTGTGTTAGATCAAAGTCTGTGTCTTGAACATTATATACGCCACGTAGTTCGTACACATCAGGATCGTATTTGCGATCTCTGTTTTCCATGAACAACAAGTCTTGAACTTTTGTCTCATTTAATATGCCATCTATGTTTATAAATTCTCCACTAAGTGGATCAACTTCTCTGCCATCCACATAGTTAGGTTGACTTGGATCATTTTTATCACCAAGGTTTGCTGGGCCGACGTACTTGTGTACATGTACACCTGTACCGCCGATGCTGAATTGTTCACGAATGCTGCGATCCATGAAGTGATAATCGTTTGTTTTGGTTGGTTTATATAAACTTAAACGTGGCATATGTATATTTAGCTGTTAATCGCTACTTGACAAACTGTAAAAAGGTGTTACTATAAGTATGTAACAGTTTGGAGATCATCATGGCTAAGAGTGTAGTTAAACGCAAAAAACCAAGAGCAACACGTAGAGCAAATGCGTGGGATCAGTTGCCAATGAACAAAGGTTGGCATGCTGTGCAGTATCATATCCACTATTTGATTGAAGCAAAAGAATGGCTTAACAAAGTCAAGTCTTATATCAAAAAGAATTATGACAAAACAACAGTTAGCAATATCAACAAACTTCCAGATTGGAAAATTGGCGGCAAAAGTCATTGGGCAACTGCCGCTCATTTCGAAGAAAATGCACCTGACCAAGTAATTCCTGATTATAAAGGAGCTCTTGACCGCTGGATCAAAGAACTTGCTGAAGAAGGTGCTCAAATAGTAGAGCTTAAAAAAGCTGAAGAGAAAACTAAAAAGAAACCATATGTGCCTACTATTCAAGAACGTCTTGAAGAAGCAACCATTGACAAACTAGAAGAACTGGACAACTGGTTAGATGATTGGATGCGTGACAGCAAAAAGAATCCGTTGATAAAATGTAATCCATTAAACTATTTTAAAAAACAAGAAATGAATCTAGGACACTTGCGGTTTGTAGATCAGTTTTATCGAGGTCAGTATGAAGAACTGCAAGAACTAAATGATCTTCCTCCTGCTAAAAAGCAAGACGATATGCAACAACAACTTGCAGAAGGTTACAATACCTACAGTAAAAAAGAAATCAAAGAACTAACAGATTTCTACAAACGTATGTTTGATGGCATTGAAATTATCAAAGCAGAGAAAAAACAAACTCGTGCAGTGCGCAAACCCAAACAAAAAAGTGCAGCAGAGTTGGTCAAAAAGCTCAAGTTCAAACCCAGTGACGGAGATTTTGGACTCAGCAGTATTCCTCCAGCAGATATCATCGATGCAACTGCATTGGTAGTGTTCAACACAAAGAATCGCAAACTGGGCATTTATTATGCACAAGAACACACAGGTTTCAAAGTTAAAGGAACTACACTACAGTTTTATGACGAGAATCGCAGTTTGCAAAAAACAGTGCGTAAGCCCGATGAAGTGCTGCCTAATTGGAAAAAAGTTACTAAACACAAACTCAAAGCACAGTTTGGATATCTTAAAACCACTGAGACAAAACTCAACGGCAGATTCAATGCTGACACTATCATCTTAAAAGCATTCAAGTAATAAATACTTGTATGGCATTAAAAGATGATTTGATCAAAGAAATAGAACTAAGACTAGGTGGACAGATGGTTGACGTAGAACTCGACCCTGAACACTATGACTTGGCTATCAAAAAAAGTTTAGAAAAGTATAGACAGCGTAGTGAAAACAGCGTTGAAGAAACTTTTGTACCACTAGAGCTCAAAGTAGAAGTCACTGAGTATACGTTAGCAGACGAAATTATTGACGTCATGGACATATACAGACGCAGTAGCGGAACACTAAATGCTGGCAGTGGAGGTGATATTGAACCATTTGAAACTGCATACTTAAATAACTATTTGTTAAACAGTGGCAGAGCAGGAGGCATGGCAACATTTGATGCTCTTGCACAACACAGAGAAACACTAGGACGCTTGTTTGGAGAAAATATTACATTTACTTGGAACACTGTAACTAAAAAACTTTTCATTCACAGAAAGATCAAAGCAGATGACACAGTATATCTTCACACATATAAGTTGAGAAGTGATGAAGAACTTCTTAAAGATCCTTATTGTTCACCTTGGATCAAAGACTATGCACTAGCTCATAGTAAACTGATGCTAGCAGAAGCACGTGGTAAGTTTAACACTATTGCAGGCCCGCAAGGTGGTACTAGTTTAAATGCCGATGCATTGCGAAGCGATGCACAAATGTCCATTGACAAACTAGAAGATGATCTCAAATATTATGCAGAAGGACAAGCTGGTCTTGGAGTAATTATAGGTTGACAAACGGGCCAGATCCAATTATTATCTAAGTATGAAATTAAAATTGTTGGTAATTGGTCATGGACGCCATGGCAAAGATACTGTCTGCGAAATACTCAGAGACAAGTATGGTTATAGTTTTGAAAGTAGCAGTAAGTTTTGCAGTAAATTGTTTATCTACAATGATCTAAAAGACAAATACGGTTATAAAGACGAAGAAGAGTGTTATGCTGATAGGCATAATCACAGACAAGAATGGTATGAAGCTATCTGCGATTACAATGTTCCAGATCCTGCTAAACTTGGCAGAGAAATGTTTCGAGAATACGATATCTATTGTGGACTGCGCAACAAAAAAGAATTTCATGCTATGAAAAACACCGGTGTATTTGACTATTGTATTTGGGTTGACCGTAGCGATCATCTTCCTCCTGAAAGTAAAAACAGTATGAGTCTTGAACAATGGATGTCAGACTATACTATTTGTAATAATGGCACATTGGAAGATTTAGAATTCAATGTACATGCTCTCATCAGTCATATTGATAGTTACAGTGCTAGTTAATTAAGTACTAGGTTAACTATCATATCCCCCCTGATATATAGCCTTTCTGGTAAATATTACTAGCAAATACTTTTATCAGAGGAGCAAAATTATGGCATTAGTATCTCCAGGTGTAGAGGTTCAAGTTGTAGATGAAAGTGCATACGGTGCCCCGGGTGCCGGCACAGTACCACTACTATTGATCGCTACACGTACAGACAAAGAAGATCCTACTGGCAGTGAAGCAGACGGTATTGCTAAGTACACTAAGGCAGCGCAAGCAGGTAAACCTATTAAAGTTACCAGTCAGCGTGAACTTACACAGTACTACGGTAATCCAACCTTCACAGAAAATACCAGCGGACTTATTATACAAGGCAGCGAGACCAGCGAATACGGTCTTATGGCTGCATACAGTTATCTAGGACAAGGCAACACAGCATATATTGTTCGTGCAAACGTTGACCTAAATCAACTAAACTCAACAACAGTTGAACCAACAGCACCTTATGCAACAGGCAACGGTGTTTGGTTAGACACAGATTATTCAAAATATGGTATTCATCAATGGGATAGTGTAAACAACAGTTGGGAAAATGTAGTACCAGCAGTTGAAGTAAACTCGACCGGCACACAAACCGACATTGATGGTGACGTTGCATTCGCACCAACAACAGCGGCAAGTGCAGCAACAGATGGAACATTCTTAGTTGTAGTACACACAGACAACGAAACAGCAATCACAACAGATAGACAAATGAGTTTGCAGTTTTTCTACGGTGTAGGCGGCGCTTGGGAACTTATGGATCAAAACACAGGTCTAACAACAGGCGAAGCAGTAACATATGATCGTCACTACAACGAACCAGTTGCTCCTAGCAATGGCGATATTTGGGTTAAACTAACAAGCCCAGGTAACGGTATGGACTTAGATTTCTGGCGTTATGACAATGCAGTTGCACGTTTTAACGGTGTAGCAGTTCAAGGTGTTACAACAACACAAGCTGACGGTTTAGCTGCCATAGGTGATTATGTACCAGCAGACGGTTCTAGTGTAACACCATTAACAACTAGTACAGCTTCAGTTGGTAGTTTATTGATTGACCAACAAGCTGATACACGAGCAACATTGATCATCAGAGAAGTACTAACAGGCGGCGCTCCTGGTGTTCTTGCTACAACAGATGTACAAGCACAAGCTGCCCAGCCTACTGCAACCGCAGCAGATGGCACTTATTGGTTTGACAACGATATTGACACACTAGACGTATACAAAGTAGACGGTTCTAACTATGTGTCAGTTAACGATGTGGTTACTTACAGTCAAACAGCTCCTAATGCACCAAGTGCAGGAGATATTTGGATTGACACACTTCAAGCAGGTGAAAACCAAGCTAACGAAAGAGATTATCCAAAAATTTATAGACGTAACTCAGCTAACAGTGCATGGATTAAACATGATAATACAGATCAAAGCACAAGCCAAGGTGTATTGTTTGCAAACATTACTGATGATGCTCGCAACTCGCTTGGTGGTAATGCTACAAGAATTACAGGTTCTCCAGATCCGTTAGTTTATCCAAACGAAATGGTTGTTATTAACATGGCGCAAAGTAGAAATACAGTGCGTGAATGGAATGCAACAGTAGCAAATACTACAGGTGGAACAGGTGCATGGAGAAATGCTGCACCAAATCATGCAGACGGTAGCGGACGTTTTGGACGTTTTGCGCAGCGTGGTGTTATTGCTACAGCGATGCAAGCTGCGGCAGCAAATACAGATCTCAGAGATCCAACACTGCGTTTTAGCTTAATTGCAGCGCCAAACTTCCCAGAGTTGACAGACGAAATGGTAACACTGAACAGTGACAGAGGCGAAACAGCCTTTATCATTCTTGATAGTCCGCTTCGTAAAGATCCAACTGACATTATCAACTGGGTACAAAACAGCAACAATGCTAGTGAAAATGGCGAAGATGGCTTGATTACAAACAACACATACAGTGCAGTTTACTATCCAAGTTGTCAAACTACAGAACCATTAAATGGTAACACAGTGGTATGTCCAGCAAGTCATATGGCTCTGTACACATATGCTTACAACGACAATATCAGCTTCCAGTGGTTCCCACCAGCAGGTACAACACGTGGCGTAGTACAAAATGCTACCAGCGTTGGTCACATGACAACAGAAGGCGAATTTAAGCCTTTGAGTCTAAACCAAGGACAGCGTGATGCAATGTACACTGTTAAGCTAAACCCAATCACAACATTCCCAGGACAAGGTACAATTGTATTTGGTCAGAAAACTCTGCACACAACTACAAGCGCACTAGATCGTGTGAACGTTGCACGTTTGGTTGCATATCTCAGAGATAGATTTGATGAGCTAGCTCGTCCATTCCTATTTGAGATCAATGATCAGTTAACAAGAGATAGAGCTAAAATCGTATTTGAAAGATTCCTAGCAGATATCCTGAGCCGCAGAGGATTGTATGACTTTGCAGTTGTATGTGATGAGAGTAACAACACTCCAGCACGTATTGACCGTAATGAACTATACATTGACGTTGCGATTGAGCCAGCCAAAGCGGTTGAGTTCATTTATATCCCAATTAGAGTGGTTAACACAGGCACAATTAGGGCAATTAACTAAAAAAATTAACTGAATACTTAATTAGGCGTCCAAGGGCGCCTAATTTTTTGACTAAAAATCATAAATACGTATAGCCGGTATTATGAGGAGATCGACATGGCAGTTATTACAACATTAGGCGTTCCTGACAATCAAGGAAACACAACAACAATTATGCCTAAGCTCGCATATCGTTTTAGAGTGACTTTTATAGGAGATGGCTTCAGTGCTACTCCAACAAGAAGTGTTATTAGCGTAACACGCCCTTCACTTACACACGACGAAGTAGTTTTAGATGCATATAACTCAAGAATTTATCTAGCTGGTAAGCACACTTGGGATCCAATCTCTGTGGTAATCAGAGACGATGTGGACAGTGCAGTGCTTAGAGAGCTAAACAATCAACTTAATAGACAAGTTGATCACGCTAACCAAGCAAGTAGCAGAGCAGGCAGTGGATATAAATTCCAAATGACTGTAGAAAGTTTAGACGGTGCAAACCCAACACCAGGTGTACTAGACAAATTTGAACTAGCAGGTTGCTATATCAGCAATATTCAGTACGGAGATATGGACTATTCAAACAGTGGTCAAGTAAATGTTACTGTACAGATTCGTTACGACAACGCAGAAATTTATGATGCTGCTGGCAATGCTACACTTACAGGTGAAACACCTGATCAATCAGTTAGTAACGCTACAGGTGGCGGTAACTAATTAGGACTAGCGCAGTGGGATTAATTAGTAATACCGGCCCTTACAATGCTGCCGCTGATCACTTTAATGTTCAGCATGGTAGTCAAGTATTAACAGGCATACCAAGATCTAAATTTCAATTTAGTGTTGATATGATTCTGAATCCTACTGTTTCGTTAGTAGACGAAAGTTTTGGAAGAGCCTTCACTTTTCACAGAGTAAGCAGTGCGGGCCTTCCAGACTATGATTACAATGTTGTCACAGTTAATCAATACAACAGAATGAGGTATATTCCTACTAGGATGACTGTTCAGCCTGTTACTATTATATTCTACGACACCAAAGACAGTCAATTTGATTACTTGATGCAGTCATATGCAAATCACTATTATCAAGGACATCAAATGGCTGCTAGCAATTTTAATGATAGTCCAATTACCAATGAAAACTTCAGCAGTGGAGGAGTTCATTTGTTTGGTGCTAAAACACTAAGAGACGATCAAAGATTTTTCTTTGAAGAAATTGTTATTACTCAACAAGATACTGCACAAGGCGGCAGACGTACACACTTGTACAACTGCATGATTACTAATATTAATCATGATAGATTAGACTACAGCGACAGTCAGCCTGTTCAATACACAGTACAATTTCAACCAGAGCATGTTAATATATTTCCTCTTGGAGACAATGGTGCAAGTGCTGCACAAGTTGCATCTGGAGGTGCAGAAGCAACCACAGTGGCTAACAGATCCAATTCTAACAATTTTATTTCTAATGCTGTTAATCAAGCCGCAACGCAAATAATAAACGGACAACGTTTTGATCCACAGCAATTTGCTACTAGTCAAGTTAGAAACTTTGTAACAAGTCAAATACCTTCATCAGTGCAGAGATTTTTATCTAACTTTATACGCTAATAAATACTGCTAGAATGGCAAATAAATTTCAACAAGGAATATATGAGGTCAAAAATCCTCAGAAGTATGTAGGAAAACATCGTCCTCGTTATCGCAGTGGATGGGAGTTGAAATTTATGAGATTATTAGATACACATCCTAATATACTAGCATGGGCTAGTGAAGCACACAGAATACCTTATAGAAATCCAGCAACAGGTAAAAATACACACTATGTTCCAGACTTTTTCATAGTGTATGAAGATAAGAATAAACAGCGCAAAGCAGAAATGATTGAAATTAAACCTGCTGGTCAAACACTGGCTCATGCTAGAAGCACAGTACAAAAAGCACAAGCAATCGTAAATGAAGCCAAATGGCAAGCTGCTAAAATATTTTGTCAAAGACAGGGTGTTGGATTTAGAGTGTTAACAGAAAACGAGTTGTTCAATCAGCCTAAAAAGAGGAAAAGAAAATGAACAAAAAAATTGAAGACGTATTTGATTTGCCTCCAATGGAAAAAGAATACGAAGATGAGCCTATCAAGCAGGAAGAAACTGGATTAGATCTTGCACAGTTACAGCAACAACTGGATGTAGCAGATAAAATTGATGCTGCATTACCTATGGTTAGAGACTTAGAAGCATTGGATGCTGACATGGACAACTATGCTCAGAAGGCAATGCATGCATTTCAAGACCTTATGGATCTTGGACAAAACGTAGAAGATAGACATGCGGCGGCTATATTTGATACAGCAAGTAAAATGATGACCAACGCTATCACTGCTAAAACAGCTAAGATGGACAAAAAACTAAAAATGGTGCAACTGCAATTACAAAAAGCCAAATTCGATGCACAAGAAGCTAAATCTCGTGGAGATACAGGTATACAAGGCGAAGCAGAGGAATTTGAAGATCGTAATGCATTAATTAATGCAGTCATTAATAAAATGAATAATTCGGATAAATAACTACAGTTAAGGAAATCGCGATGAAAAGTTTGAAACAATATCTAGCTGAATCTGAAAAAACCTATGAGTTCAGACTTCGTAGTCTAAACGAGATTTCAGATGAACATATGGACAGAATTGAAAACCATATGAAAAAATACAACATGGAAAGCATGGGTGCTCCTAAGAAAACCATCATGCACAAGCCAAGGGGCTTTGCAGATGTAGGCGCACAAGAAGTTTACATATACGACTTTGCTACTAAGCTACCAGCAACACCTCATGCATTGCACGAAGAAATTGCAAGCATTTGTGGTTGCAGTATGGGCAGCATGATTGTACACAACATGAAAGAAGCTGAAGAGCTTTGGGAAGTTGAAGAAGAATCAGATGAAGAAGCAACCAGCGTACTAGCTGACGCAGATTACAGCGAAGCAGAAAAAATTAACCCCGAAGATCATTATGGCGACAAATACAACGAAAAAATGGTAAAAGACAGTTTGGGTGCAGAATTATACAAAGAATACAAGGTGTGAGACAATGAATTTAGATGATTTAATTAAATTAGCAGGACTTAGTAAATCAGCTGACACACCAGTGCAAGAACAGCCACAAGATTCACATGATGGCATGAGAACATTGATTGCATTGGTAACTCCAGAGCAATTGAATCAATTGCAAAGTGAAGCTGATCTTGAAGAAGAAGGCTACCAAAATAGTGGTGATCACTACAGCGGTGAGCCAGAAGAATACAAAGGCCCATTAGGTAGTCCTGCTGACCTAAGCCTACGCAGATACTTGGGAGCCAACGGCGAGCATGTAACTGTAGATGAAACAAAAGTTTACGAAGATCACAATGTGGAAGATATTACTGAAGCATATGCACAGTATAAAGCTGCACAAAACCAAGTAGTAACAGAAGCAGATTGTGAATGTGAAACACATGAAGACCATGATGCATGTGCAGACGATTGCGATTGCAATGAGTCTGTTACAGAAGGTCGTATGAGTGATCAAATCATTGGTGATTCAGAAACAATGTCAAAAGAAGAATTTGCTAAAAAGTATGGCAAAGAAATGGCAGATGAGTACTATGAATCAGTTAGTGAAGCTCCATATCAATACGATATGTCAGACAAAGGCGATATGCATGATGCATTGGCAGATGTGCAAAATGGTATGGACGATGCAGTAAAAAGCATACAAAAAGCCGCTGGTCTTGCACGTCAAGTATCAGACGAAATTGAAAATTCTCTTTACACAGATGAATCAGTGGAAGAAGCAATGGTTGACGAAGATGATGTTGAAGAAAATGCATTTAATCAAGCAGCGGCGGCAGCGGCTCGTGCAGGTAAAGATACATTTGAATTTGGTGGTAAAACACACAAAACTACAATGAAAAAAGATGTAGCACACAAATTAGACGACGATATTGACATGCTACGTAAACTAGCAGGACTATAACAATGGCACACAGTCAAGAATCAAAAATAGATAATACCTTTACAGGTGCAATGAACCAAGTTAACAGACTTGAAAAAGTTTTTAGATCAGATGGTTTATTGCAAAAAGCCATAGAGGATATCAATGGTGATACTTCTTGGCTTGATGATATTAGACAAGCACTGTCTGACGCTTACGATGCACTAGAATCAGGGCACCAAGGCACAACCAGTCATATGCAAGATGAAAGTGTTGAAGAAGCAGGCATGGGCGCACCGGATTACAATCCAGCAAAAGCAAGCAAACAAGGCCCAGGATATGCTAGTTTGCCACAGCCTATTAAATTAGCAGGCGACAGTATTTGGGACAGAGATGGTGAAAATCCACCTAGTGTTACAATGACTGACTATGAAGTTGAAGAACGGGATGGCATGATTGAAGTGACTGTGGAACATGATGGTCCTTGGACAGTTTACACAGACACTGGTTTTGAAGAACATATCAGCGATATGATTGGTACAGAAGTTCAGTTCAGTGAACAAGGTATGCAAGAAGATGGTAGAGCACACCTTGAAGGTTCACTTGAAATGGAAAGTGCTGATCTTTCAAGAATTAAAAAATTAGCAGGCGTTTAAACTAGCGAGACAGTGTATTTTACACTGTCTCTTTTTCTGATAAGTACTAGTATGGCAGTAGATACTAATTTAATTAAATCACCTTACAAGAAAGAGAAGTTCACAAAAGAACAAATTGAAGATCTTGTGAAGTGTACACAAGATCCTTTGTATTTTATTGAAAACTTTGTGTGGATTCAACATCCCGTCAAAGGCAGAATGCGTTTTGATTTGTTTGACTTTCAACGTGGATTATTAGATGCTTATCATAATCATCGTTATAGTATTGCTCTTATTAGTCGCCAGATGGGTAAGTCAACTGCGGCGGCCGCATACCTATTATGGTATGCTATGTATGTGCCAGATCAGACTATTCTTATTGCTGCACACAAGTATAGTGGTGCGCAAGAAATTATGCAACGTGTGAGATTTGCATATGAACTTTTACCTGATCATGTACGTGCAGGTGTAACAGCATACAACAAAGGATCACTAGAGTTTGATAACGGATCACGTATTATTGCACAAGCAACCACTGAAAACACTGGACGTGGTTTGAGTATTTCACTGGCATACTTGGACGAGTTTGCATTTGTGAGACCTACTATTGCTCGTGAGTTTTGGACAGCACTCAGTCCAACATTGAGTACAGGTGGTAAGTGTATTATCACAAGTACACCAAATCAAGACGATGATCAGTTTGCACAAATTTGGCGTGGTGCATGTAACACACTAGACGAATTTGGCAATGAAAAAGAAACCGGTAAAAACGGATTCAAAGCATACAGTGCAGATTGGAAACAACATCCAGACAGAGATCAAGAATGGGCTGATCAAGAACAAAGCAAAATAGGCGAAGAACGTTTTCGTCGCGAACATCTTAACGAGTTTATTGCTTATGACGAAACCCTTATCAGCAGTTTAAAACTGGCTGTTATGGAAAGCAAAGAAGTTTACAAGCGTACAGGACAAGTGCGTTGGTACAAAAATATTACCAAAGGTAAAACATACATCGCAGGTCTTGATCCTAGTCTAGGAACGGGCGGCGACAATGCTGCAATACAAATATACGAATTGCCTGGCATGCGTCAAGTAGCAGAATGGATGCACAATAAAACTCCTATCACCGAGCAAATCAAAATACTAAGAAGCATGTTAATGGCTATCCAAGAAGAAGCACCAGAAAGTGAAATTTATTGGAGTGTGGAAAACAATACACTAGGTGAAGCTGCATTGGTTGTTATCAATGAAGTAGGAGAAGATAACATTCCAGGTACATTAATTAGTCAACCACGCAGTGCCAACAGAGGTTTTAGAAAAGGATTTACTACCACCAACAAAAGCAAACTTGCAGCCTGTAGCAAACTCAAAACATGGATTGAAACAGATAGAATGGAGATTGCTAGTAGTGCATTGCTCAGAGAAATCAAAACATTTATTGCCAGAGGCAGTAGCTTTGCTGCCAAAGACGGCGAAACTGATGACCTAGTAATGGCATGTGTACTAGTAGTAAGAATAGCTCAACAAGTTGCACAATATGACGAAGGTGCATACGATGAACTCAAAGACACGTTCGACGATGATGAAAGTGTGGAGCCCATGCCTTTTGTGTTTCTAACATAAATACATTAAAGGAATTGATTCAATGATTAGTAGTAACAATATTGCCAATGAAATTTTTAAAATTTTAAAAGGCAGCGGTGCTAGCGTACAGTTGTTTACGGACGAAGGTGATAACACTGTTGATCCTGAACAGGCAAGACGTTTCTACATTAAAGGTACCGGAAGTATGGTAAATTTAGACGAAACAGACAGTAAACGTGAAATTCGTGTTAGTGTTAATCGTAATACAGATTTAGATGCTTTTAAAGATACACTGTTTCAACTTAAAAATCTAGCCAATCGCAGTATCATTGAATATACACTTAAAAGTTTTACAAAAGAGATTGAACCAAAAGATCAAGATTACCAAGCGCAAAAGGTGAGAGACATGAAAATCGACGAAGGTATTAGTGCAGCATGGGGAACTAGTAAAAGCAGTTACCAAAAATTAGAAAGTGCTAAACTAATTATTAAACACACAAAACCAGTGAATGAAGAATCACGTGGGAGCCGCAGCAGAAACATCAGTGCTATCTATGTTGAAAATGCTGAAGGCGAAAGATTCAAAATGCCAACCAACAACTTAGCAGGCGGCAGAGCTATGCTCCGTCATGTTAAAGAAGGTGGCAACCCGCATGATGAATTTGGACAGTATATACAAGAACAAACTGTAGAACTTAAAAAGCTCAAAGAGTTTGCAAACTACAGTAAGCGCAATGGTCTGGTAAATGAAGATACAGCAGAAATCGTAGAAGCAGTCTCTCAACGTATTGCTAGTATCAGAGAAAGCATTAACAAACTAAAAGGTTGTAAATGCTATCATGAAACTAAAGAACAATTTGAAGCAAAAGAAGTTAAGATCAATGAAACAGATCGTAACAAACTTCGTAATCAGTTTACAGTACGCACATTTGATGAAAACATCGACGGTGCGTTACCTTATGTGAATGCACTCGTTAAGGAGATGAAAGCAATCAAAGAACGTGATGAATTTGCAAAAGAAACACTGGATAACTTAGTTAACACTATTATTGGAATGGATCGTGTTAGACTACGTAAAGGTGTTGATGTAAAAAGCGATCCTGAAAACCCAATGGGCAACACACTCATGAGAGACAAGTCCATTCAAACACAATTGGGTGCAGCGGCAAGTTATCTAGCTGGTGCAATTGATGGTGGCAAAGATCAGGATCAACTTGCTGTCTTGTTGTCAAGATTTGACGATGAGGTTGACAATATCAAAGATGGTGCTATGTTAAAGAAAGCCGTATTGGCTATCAAAACATTGCTGTCTAAGATGAAAGCAGAACCAGCAAGTGAAACTGTGGCTAGTGAAGACTATGAACAAACATTTGAAAGCGCATTTAACAAATACGATTTCAATAAACTTTTCAGTTGACAACTTCACAAACTACACATATACTAGTGACTATATAAGTAGTCATGAGGCATACTTAGGCAACAAACATAGGCATAATTAAGGAGAATAACTATGGCAACATTGGCAGAAATTCGTGCAAAATTGCAAGAGCAAGAAAACCGCGGCGGCGGTAGCTCAAGTTCAGGAGGAGGCGATAACGCTATCTTCCCATTTTGGAATATCCCAGAAAATTCAACAAGTGTACTACGCTTCTTACCAGATGGTGATGCAAGCAACACTTACTTTTGGCGTGAGCGCCAGATGATTCGTTTGGAATTTGCAGGTGTAAAAGGCGATCCTAACAGTCGTCGTGTTACTGTAAACGTTCCATGTAACGAAATGTGGGGTCCAGTGGGTAGCTGTCCTGTACTTGCAGAAGTACGCAACTGGTTCAAAGATCCTAGTATGGAGGATATGGGCCGTAAATATTGGAAAAAACGCAGTTATGTGTTCCAAGGTTTTGTAGCTGAAAGCAGCTTACAAGAAGATACTACTCCTGACAATCCAATCCGCAGGTTTATTATCAATCCAAGCATTTTTAACATCATCAAAGGTGCGCTAATGGATAGTGACTTTGTTGAACTTCCAACTGACATCGAACAAGGCACTGATTTCCGTCTTACTAAGACAACCAAAGGTCAGTATGCTGATTATTCGACTTCAAGTTGGGCTCGCAGAGAGCGTAGTTTGGATGCAAACGAACGTGCAGCAATTGATCAGTATGGGTTGTATAACCTAAATGATTATCTTCCTAAACAGCCAAGTGAAGCTGAACTGGCTGTGATTGCACAGATGTTTGAAGCAAGTGTTGATGGACAGATGTATGATCCAGAACAATGGGGTAACTTCTATCGTCCAGGTGGTGTACAAATTGACACTGCTAACAGTACGCCAAACAATTCAGCGGCTAAACCTGCGGCACAAAGTGTTCCGCAACCTACTCCCGCACCTGTAGCAGAAGCGGCACCAGTAGCAGAAGCAGCACCTGCACCAGTTACTCCGCCTGCACAGCAAGAGCAAGTAGCTGAAACAGTGGCAGCGACTGCACCAGCAGCAGAAGGCGAAAAGCCAAGTGCGCAGGATATACTAGCAGCAATTCGCAATCGTAACAACGGCTAATCAAACACAACGTAGGCGGCAATAGTCGCCTACAGTATTTTCTTGGAGATAATTATGGCAAAACCTTTTGACGTAAGTAAATTCCGCAAAAGTATTACAAAGAGCGTGCCTGGGCTTAGTAGCGGATTTAGAGATCCTGACACATGGATTTCAACAGGTAACTATACACTTAACAAACTTCTCAGTGGCGACTTTAACAAAGGTGTACCCCTAGGCAAAGTTACAGTGTTTGCAGGTGAAAGTGGTGCAGGTAAAAGTTTTATCTGTAGTGGTAACCTGATCAGAGAAGCACAAAAGCAAGGTATTTTTTGTGTGCTTATTGACAGTGAAAACGCACTAGACGAACAGTGGCTCAAAGCACTTGATGTTGACACTAGTGAAGACAAACTTCTCAAACTAAACGTAGCAATGATTGATGAAGTTGCAAAAATTATCAGTGAATTTATGAAAGACTACAAAGCACAATTCGCTGACAAAGAAGAAGAAGATCGCCCAAAGGTACTGTTTGTAATTGACAGTTTGGGCATGATGCTAACTCCTACAGATATTGACCAGTTCCAAAAAGGTGATATGAAAGGTGACTTAGGACGTAAACCTAAAGCACTTACAGCACTTGTTCGTAACTGTGTGAACATGTTTGGTGATTACAATGTTGGACTAGTAGCAACTAACCACACATACGCATCGCAGGATATGTTTGATCCAGATGACAAGATCAGCGGTGGACAAGGCTTTATCTATGCATCCAGCATTGTTGTTGCAATGCGCAAACTCAAGCTCAAAGAAGACGAGGAAGGTAACAAAATTAGCGAAGTACGTGGTATTCGTGCAGCCTGTAAGGTAATGAAAACACGTTTTGCTAAACCTTTTGAAAGTGTACAGATCAAAATTCCATATGAAACTGGTATGAATCCATATAGTGGTTTTGTTGATTTGTGTGAAAGCACAAACATCTTAAAGAAAACTGGTAACCGTTTGGAATATACAAGTCCAGTTACTGGTGAAGTTGTAACACAATTCCGTAAAG
>Ga0255766_10002089_pt1 | contig 17925 bp, 7 predicted proteins | sample 071ome_23_FD_179966 | JGI IMG/M metagenome (GOLD analysis project Ga0255766, IMG submission 179966) | Coastal salt marsh microbial communities from the Groves Creek Marsh, Skidaway Island, Georgia - 071403BT metaG (version 2) | ecosystem: Environmental > Aquatic > Marine > Intertidal zone > Salt... | reverse complement strand
TTGATCAGTAGTTGTATATCCACCTCCACCATTGTTGACAGTAATATTTGTTACTGTTCCACTGGTAACAGTAACGTCAACAGTACCATTAGATCCATTTGATGAAATATTTTGAATTGGAAGATTAGTATAGTTTCCATCATAGTAACTTCCTCCACCATTAATAATAGTAACTGTTTGAAGAACACTACCACCAACATTTTCTGGATCAACGGTCAATCCAGTATCTGTATTTGAATATCCAGAACCGCCAGCATTTACAACTAAATTGGTTACGGAACCGCCACTGATAGTAAAATCAGCAGTAAGACCAACACCAGATCCACCAAATAAATCTACATTAGTATAGTTTCCGTCAACATAACCAGATCCACCTGAAAGATTAGTAAATCCTGTTACATTTCCTCCAGGTGGAACTGCATATGAAAGGGGTACATTAATATATTCAGCATCACTATATCCAGCACCTGGATCTGTTAATGTAGTACCAAATGCAATCGTTACATTACCAATAGCACCACCACCAGTTCCTGCCTGGAATTCAACATCATTATAAACTCCTGTGACGTATTCAGATCCGTTAGTTAGGGTAAATTCATCAATAGATGAAGAATCAAACTGAAGATCTTTATGGAACGTTGATGTTGATCCATTTAAAGATGCAATTTTACCCGTTGAAGAGGTAATTCCTAAATTATTATTTGTACCGTCATTATACAGATACAAACCTAAACGCTCATCATCTTGGAATGTAATTTCGGGAGCATCAACTGCACCAGTTGAAGATTTATAGGTTCCCGTTACTTTTACATTACCAACAACTTCAAGTTTTTCACTAATCTCTCCAACAACTGGAGGATCTACAGATTCATCAACTGTTGGTTCTACCCCAATACCAACTTTAGCATCGGTAAGAGTTGCGATATATGTGCTATTACTTACTTTTGCTTTACCATCAACTTCAAAGTTAAAGAAAGAACTATCAGTATTGACTGTTACATACTTAAAGTTATCATCGTCTACCTTAGCACTAAAATTAGTGTAAGTTATTACATTTTCGGGATCAGTATCGTCAGACCAAGTTTGAACAATATTACCAGTTGTTTGTAAAGCACTCTGGTTTACAACAGTATTTGCAACAAGAGTTCCTGCAGTCAGAGTATTTACAATAGTTGCATTATTAGAAACGTTTAAGTTTCCAGTAATACTAGTAGATCCAAAATTAGATGCTCCAGAAACATCAATAGATGGTGCGTTAATATTTGAACCTGTAATTGTAGTGCTCTGTCCATCGTTAAGTCCAACAACTTGAATTTGAGCACCAGTGCCATAATTAGATCCAATGGTTGCACTATTGCCCATTCCAGGTTGACTGGAACTATAATAGTAAATGGTGGTTGGCAGAGTTACTGTAAGAACATCCCCAGAAGATAAACTACTTGTAGTACCTGTTTGGGTATCTAAAGTAATTACATTACCTGAAATTGCAGAGATACTAAAAGTGCCAGCACCTGTAATAGATCCACCAGCAGTTGCTCTACTTGCGTCTTTTACTGTAATATCAATAGATCCCGCAGGGAATGAACCATCAACTACAACTTCTACAGTTGGAGAATCAATTACTAATTGAACTCCAAGGGAATCTTGAAGAGTATTTCTAAGTGCAGTATATGGAACAGTATTGTTACCATCAGTGGAAAATAATAGTGGATATGTTCCAAATGTATTTCCATCTTGGAAAATAAAATTATATACTGTATTTCTTAGTAAACTAAGAGCGGGATTGTTAACTGGAGTTGCAGTTGGACCATCTGCAATGGTAAACACATATGTTCCACCACCCGTATCTACTGCATCAACATAGTAATTTACTGTACGTAAAATACCATTGACTGCATCATTAGTGGTGCTAACTTTGACATCTGGAGTTACTATATCATTTTCTACATAATCTGCACCACTATTAGTAATTTCAACTGTAGAAATTGCACCAGCAGAAGATAGTGTGTATACAAATCCTGATCCAGGAGTTGTATTTAATCCAATGGTATCTCCTGCTTGATATCCAGTACCTAACCAATTAGCAACTGGAGTGATTCCAGTTACAACACCTGGACCATACCCTTCTTGGTTTGCTTGAATTTCAAACTGAAATCCAGACCCACCACTAGTTTGTGGGGGATCTCCATAAACTAAATTAGCATTATTTACAGTAAGAACATCATTAATTGCATATCCAACACCACTATTAACAAATACTACTTCTGTTACTTCTCCAGCAGTAATAGTAAGATTTGCGATTGCCCCAAGACCACTTCCAGTTGTTTGAAGAGGAACTGCATTATAAGTTCCATCATCATATCCAGATCCACCTTGAGTGATAACACCAGAAATACCAGTAACAGTGGCATTTACTACACCACCAGTTCCAGATCCACTGGTTGTTAATGGAATATCTGTTAGCTGCCCTGTAGTGTAACCACTACCACCATTGGTAATAGTACCGCCAAATGCTGTGGTAGTAATTGTTGCTGCAGCACCAGTTCCAGAACCGCCAGCAAGAGGAACATTTGTAAAAGTTCCAGGTGGATATTGAGAACCAACTGGACTTACTGAAATATCAGCTTGATCTTGACCAATACCAATTGAAATAAAGTTAGAAGTAGTATATGTGTTTACCGCTTCTGGAGAAACTCTAACTTTTTCTGCACCATTGGAGATTAAACTAAATTCACCATCTGCAAGAGGTTGAGTTCTAGCAATACCAGTATCATTATCATTAGTAAATGCTAATGATGGAACAGCATATGTACCATTTGCAAGAAGAAGACGCTTATCTACTTGTACACTACTACCACCAGGGGCATCAAGAATTAAGTTACCAAGAGTAGATTCTAAAGTATTACCCGAAAGTAAAAGATTACCTAGGCTGATGCTGGTAGGGAGAATAGTAGTAGTATTACCAGTACCAGTAACAATTAACTGGTCAAAGGTTGTACCGCCACCAGAAGTTCCACCAACGAACGATACAGTGCCATTTTCTTGATCTACAAAGAATGCATTACCTACACGGAAATCTCCGTTTTGGTCCATGCTGGTGAAGAGTGCTCTACCACCATTAGATTCAATAATTTCATTTGCTTGATTTACATCGCTAATATCGTTTGAAGAATCGGCACCAGTGCCAATATATCCAAAGTTATGAACGATACAACGTAACCTTACACCTTTACCATCCGCAGTAATACCACGCTCACCATAGACAGATGCAGAACCAATAGAACGCAGTTCAGCACCAAAATCGGTGTAATCTGCAAGACCAATATATGCAGCAGTACCACCTGAAGATGAACGAATATCTTGAACAGAAACACTACCATCTAAAATATCGGTAGATCCGTCAAGACCATTAAAGTGCAGTAAGAGTTGTGTGTTAGTATCAACAATAAACTCAGAAGTTGGAACTGTAAATGGAGTTGAAGTATATCGAGCAAGTCCCTTACTTACTCTAAACTCATCAATATTGCCTGTAAATGCATTAGATCCAGCAAAGTTAGCACCAATATACAGTGCTCTTGATGATCCTAAATCATTAGAATCTGCTGCAGATCCTCTTTCAACACCATCTACATAAATCTTAGTTGTTGATGAATTACGAACAACTGCAACATGGGTCCAAGTATTAATACTAACCGTAGTGCCACCAGAAGTTACAATGTCACTACCACCAACTGCATATCGTACTTGACCGTTATCGAGATACAAACGACCAGCACTATCTCCAGCAGAACTTCTGCTATCGTAAATATGTAAAGTTCCAGTTACTGTTGTTGGGCGAATCCATCCCTCTACAGTAAAATCACTAGTACCAAAACCGAAATCGGAAGATCCTGCTAATGAAAGGTAATCTCCAGAACCATCAAGCAGTAAAGATGCTGTGCCAAAGTATTTGATGTCAGTATCTAACTGAGCATCACCAATTGCAGTAACAAGCTTGCCAGTAGTATCTGCTTCTGCTTCAACAAATTGACCAGTACCTTGACCATCAATGTAAATATAAGTTCCATCATTAGAATCAATTGTGCCACTCGCAAGCACAGTTGTTCCATCAGTATCATAATATGTAATTGTATCGGAAGTATTGAATGTTCCAAGTACATTGTTAAGTTTTAATCTGGTTTTGCCTGCTCCTGTAAAACCAGATCCTCCAGGGTTTTCACCCTTAATACTATCGGCAGCAAAGTATGTGAATGAGTTTAACCATTCAGAACGAGCACCATTTTTGAGATACAGACCTACTGAATTGGGTACAACAAATGTACACTCGTTAAACAGCAGTGCTGCTTCTGAGGAGGCACTACTAACAATCGAACCGTCTACTAAGGCACCTCTACCAGCGTCTCCAGCAGCGTATCCATAGGGGTCACTAACAGAAGTAGTGCTACCCTTTGTAATTACACTACAGCGTTGAATATAAGGTCTTCTTCCACCATTATCTACAATGTAAGTAGATGCTAATCTAAATGCGTATCCTGTGTCATTTGTTGCGTTATAATAAAAATCTTTTACACAAAGATCCTCAATATTACAGTCACCTTGAATTAAGAATCCATCTAAATCATTTGTGGGAACTGTTGGTTTAATAAATGTTGATTTTAACCCAGCACCTTTAACTGAAACTCCAACAGGAATGGTTAAGGGAAAAATTTCATCAAATGTTCCTGATGAAACTAAAACAGTATCACCTAAACTAGCATAATTATCCAAACAATACTTTAAAGTTTGAAAAGCAGTGCTTGGAGTTTTACCCCAAGCATTTGCTCCTGTAGTTTCCCCATGTCTAGGATTTACAGAACCAAGTGTTGCCTTGTCTGTTCCATTTTTTGAAACATACCAAGTATTCCCAACTCCATCAGTGATGGAACTTGAGAACATGGAAGGAACGATTTTTTCATCGTTCGGATCCGCATTGGCAATCTCCTCGATAGTACCCGCATTGTTAACAAATAGGGTTCTATCGACAATATTAAGGGCGACTTCCTTATCTGTAAGATCAGAAGTCGTCGGAGCTGAGTTCGGAGTTAGGGATCTCTTTAACTTGATTCTGCTTGCCATTTATAGCATTCTCTGTTTCTATAATACTATTTAACCGATTTGATAAATCTTTATTTCTCGCCTCTAATACAATATTTGTAAGAGTCAAGTCAGTTACCTTTTTTTGTAAGGTAGCAATAAGGACATTTACATCTAATTCATTGTTCATTGATTAACCTCAGGTGAATGTTCCCCCATCAATGGTATCAGTCCAGACGGGGACCCCAGCAGCAGTAACTGTCAGGATCTGGAATGATGTAGCAACGTCAGGACCAACGCCTGGGTTTGCCATGTTTGCAGCAGCGGTCTCTAAGAGTTCGCCAGCTCCATTACCATAAAGAATACCTTTGCTGTTGAACTCAGATCTTCCAGTACCACCATGCTTTACAGCAAGGTCAACATCAAGTTCAAGATCGCCCAGTAAAACTGTGCCTCTCGAAACTGTGATAGCAGTTACTCTTAACTGGAGATCATCTACACCAGCAACACCCCCAATCAAATTGCCAGTAATGGTTAGCAGGTCACCTTCTTGATAGTAGGTTCCATTGCCAGTAATGGTAATATTACCAATTAAGATAGCACCTGCTGCATCTCTAGCAACAGTAACTTCAAGACCAGAACCTTGCCCACCAGTTGGGTTGAGATTGGTATATGTCTGATTCGCTGCACCTACAAGAGTAGTTGATACTTCATAATCAAGATCACCCTGCTCAATCTTGACAGATTGTACAGCACCAAAAGTATGAGTGAAGATGTTATTAGTATTAGTGGCATCCTCAATAAAGGTGAATGCCCCTAAACCATCTTCACCAGCAGTTCTATCAAAACCAAAGAAACCTTGTTTGATGGTAGAACCATTGTGGTATGAATATTGAATACCACGATCCATTCCATCATTGGATCCCTGGGTTACACTAACGTAATCTCCTGTGGAACCAGCACTAGAAAGACCACCACTAAGATTTAATGTAGTGGTTTCAAATACAGTTTGATTTGTTGCATCTTTTACGAGATCAACTGCTTGTGGCGTTCCAGTATTACCATCTGTAAGTTGACCACCTTCATAGAAAGCACTTTCTCTTAAAGAAAGAGCAGAAAGTAAAGTGATTCTTACAGTAGATGCAGTTTGTGTTTGGAATGTACCAATCTGCTGATATACACCACCATCATAATGGTAAACTGGATCCCCAATAGAAGGAGCACTGCTAAATCCAGAAGCAGTATGGAATACTACTTCAATTGAAGTGATATTTCTTCCACCAGATCCTACAAAGTCACCAGTGACCAAACCACCAGTAGCAATTCCACTAGGATTATCTACATTGATTGTAGTTGATGATGCCAGAGCATCTGCAGTCAATGCTTTTTCTGAAGTTGTATCGCCAATGTTGAATACAGGATCATTGACTGTCATCTCAGTTGAGTTAACAGTTGTGGTTGTACCAGCGACTTGAAGGTTACCACGAATGATCAGATCACCAGCAGCATCACCACTTCTTGGGTCTGGGTCAAGAATTAACTGACTACCAGCGTTTGTGGAAATTGTATTTCCATCTAAACGAATATTATCAAGGTTAAACTGACCAGTTTGAGTAGTAGTACCTGTTACAGTTTGGGTTCCAACAACAGTAACATCGGCGTTGAATGTTGTTGTTGATTCAACTGTTAAAATATCTGTTGCATCAGTACCAAGAGTTACATCATTATCAACAACCATGTTGTCGATCCATGCAGTGGAGGCAACCCCAAGACCACCAGCAATCTTTACTGCACCAGTAGTATCACTGGTTGCATTAGTAGTATCATTAAATTGAAGTGCAACTCCATTATCAAAGGTCCAATCAGCACCATCTACTCTAACAGTATCGGTGTTTAATTCGTCATAACGAATGCCACCATCTCCGTCAGTACCAAACTGAATTTTGAGATCGTCATCTAAACGAAACTCAGGAGTGTTTACACCAACACGATCTAACCTAAGAACGTTTGCTACTTCATCAAATCTAAATTCAATATCTCCAGTAGTACCGAACTCCAGTTCTTGACTGTCTTCTACTACAAGCTTACCTGTACCGTTTGCTCTGAAGATTAAATCAGTATCAGTAGTATCAGTTTCAACTACGTTAGCATCAATATTAACATCATCAACTCTAAATCTATCTACCTTTGAGTTACTATCTGTAATAACTCCTGAATCTGCTGTCAGCGTACCATGTACGTGATCCAGCATATCGGTGAAATACTTACCACCAATAACCTGAACAGTGGTATTATTATCACCAACAAAAACTCTATCGCCACGGTTAACCTGAGTACCAGCACCAACCGTTACTGCAAGTTCACCGAACTCTAGCGAAGCAGGTACTGTCGTACCCGTACTTCTTTTAATTAGGATGGTTGATGCCATCAGAATGATCCTCCGTTAACTGTTACGTTGTTTAATACATTTCCTGTTTGGAACTTTTGAGATGCTGAATCATAAATTAATAAGTATCCATCATCAAGTCCATTTGTCTGAGTATCAATATCTGCGAGATTTTGCAACGTCGCAGCACCACCAACAGCAACTCTAGAAACCTGGGGAAAATTTTGATCCCCAAATCTAATTCTAGCCATTTTAGATAGTTACTCCTTCTACTACTGTTAACACGCCCTCAAGGACTCTAGATTTAATGTCATCTGGAGCAGTGAGAACTACATCATAAACGTATTTACCAGGTGTCATGGCAGAAGTAACAGCATTGGATAAACTCAATTTCACTGCCCCTACAGCAGCAGGAGGAGTGATTTCAACTGTCATATCTGTCGAAGAGCTGCTTTCATAGTGCTTTTTAATTTTAGAAGCACCTGTATAATTAGTCAAATCAAAACTTGAACCATTATCTTTTGTCACATAAAAAGTGGTCTCAAAGTCAGCGCCTTGATATACTACAAGATTTGTTACCGCAGATAACATTACTGTGTTCCTACTTCATCAAGTATTTATACTACTAGTTAATTTAAGTAGTAGTTCCTTGATGTCTGAGATTTCCTTCTTTAATTCCTTAACTTCTTCTGCAGTAGTTTGAATTTGTTTCCTTTGTTGGGATTCTAACTTTCTCTGCTCGACGTATTTTTGGAAATCTGATTTATTTGTATTAATAATAGCACCTGTTGCAGGGTCACGAACTAAATCTTTGTGACCCTCTACAGGGATCATGCCAGAGCTATGCATCTTAAATCTTGTAATACTGGAGTTTCTGAAGTGTTTCTAGATCTTAATCTAATCTTCACTGCATATTTAGTGAAGGTATCATCTCCAGTCAATTCCTTAAGATATGAATACTCTTTATACTCCTCTTCACTCTTAGTTCCTGCATAGTCATTTGCAGTTAACTCTTCCCATGCAATATCATTTGGATTGGATTCATCACCAGTCAGAAGTTTAACATAAACATCGATATCAGTATTAGCACTGTTGAATGCAGTAGTCAAAATCTTCAATGAAGTGCATTCATTTGCGAGTGTGATGTATTTGGTGATGTAGTTGGCAGCATTAAAATCATACTTAGCACTTTGACCGATATTATAAGTACCGTTATCATTAAAGAAGTACTCATCATCAAAAGTACCATCAAAATCACAAATTCTATTAGCAGTAGTAATTACGCTAATTCGGTCTGTATCAATAACAGGACTTAAGTTATCTGCAGTACTTGACAGAGTAAATCTAAGTTCAAATGATTTTGCTTCAGACATCTGACGATCTTCGTTGATGCTAGATGCAATCAGTTTTGGTGTGGTAAACCAATTGTTAGCATTCAAATTAACCTCACGATAACTTCCATCTTTCAGGTATGACCTGTTTGTAGATGCCAATGAAGTACTTGTGGTTGGATCTGAGTGAGAAGAATCTCCAAGGGAAGTAGCAGACGTTGTTTTAATTTCAGCAACAAGTTCAGTACCTGGGAGTTCTTTATAAGAAACCATAGGTTCAATATAATTGTACTGAAGATTAGTACTTGCAGTAGCATTCTCACCACCAAAGGTTGTATTTAAATCATCAAGGTTTCTTCTAAGACCACCAAGATCAATTTGATAACTATCTAAAGTAATATACTTCAGGGATGAGTGAGTAGTATTAATCTTGGTCAGAGGAATACCATTCTTGACATATAATTCTACCTTCCACTTATCAGCAGATTTAAATCCCCCTGATGGAACTGATGCTGTAGTAATCTTATCAATCAACTGAATATAATACATTCCAGTAGTACCGTCAACGGCACTTACGGCAGATGGATCATATGAGTAGATATAATCTCCAATCTTTAAGTAACCTGGATTACTTGCAGATGGTGCTGCACCGAGGATACCATTTCTTGTAGGAGATACTGTTTGATCATAAGCAAGTTCAGTAGAATCTTCGTGGAAAAGATCTCTGTTGCCTTTTAATCTAATAGCATTATTTGGAATGCCTCCAGTTGTTCCACCTGCACCTACTTGACCATTCCAGTTAGAATACAGATCAGCATAAATTTCGGTACTAACTCCTTTAATTTCAACAAATGAAGCATTATCATACATGTTGTGGTTTGCATGATGAACCTTCATATATCCATTACCTGTACTTGTATTAGTATAGTTAATAGTTAATTCAATAGGATCAGGTCTGAGTTTCTTGAAGAACAGATTACCAGAATTGTCATTTACAAAATCAATTTGTGGTTTTTCATTGATCTTAAACTTACATCTGTAAATCTTGAACTTCATATCTTGATATTCAGCAGTAGTCCAAGTAGATGCGTTTTGAGATTTGAACAACACACCAGCATATGGTTGCTTAGAGATTCTCTCTCCACTCAAATCATCTTTACCCATTTCAGACAACCATACATTATACTCAACTGATGCAGTCAAAAGAACAAAGCAATACTCTTTTCTTTCTGCCAAATATACTGGCGTTGTGAATACAAATGTAGTGGATGCAGTAGCATCATCAGAAACAGATACATCAGATGGATCTTTATTGATTGTAGCAAGAACTGTAGGAGAAGGATATCCATTTACCATTTCTCTAATCTGCATGGTAACAGGCAGATTATCATCCTTAGTTCTGAAGTACACATCAATTTTGCTGATAAAACAACCACCTGCATTCTCAATTAAGAATGATTGTGCTAATGGGTCATACCAACCACTATCTCTTGTGCTAGAACTACTTGAGGTTACAATTCTGTTGTCAGTTACAGTATCCTGAGTAATCTCAGCGTTTCTAACCAGAAGAGTATCTGTCTGCTTAGACAAGATAGTTCCTCTTGCACTGTAAACTCCTTCAGCAGAACTATCAACAACTCCTGGAATTACTGAGTTTTCCTTACTATCAGTCAGTTTGAGAACTGAGTCACCGACAGCCCATCTAGGATTACCTTCAATATTTGGATCTGGAATGTAAACGCTAACACGAAGATTGCCCTTTTCATCTGCAATCAAACGCTTTTTAGTTACAGTTGCAGTAGCACCACTAGTAAGACCTAAGATCTTATCACCTTCCAGTAAGTATCCACCATAAGGAGATCCATCCAATTCATTCATAGATTCAATATTAATATTTAAGAATGTAGATGATGCTGTATATGCGGTTGCAGTAATAGCATTTCCAGTATATGGATCAACTTCATATGGTTTATCCAATCTAGCAATTCCTGCTTTTGGTGTGCTAAGAGTTGCTCTAAACTTTCTACCGCTAATAGTACCAGAAAGTGCAATATCTTCACCTGCTTGGAATGCACTACTTCCAGAAGTCATTTGAATACCAATGATCTTTGGAGTAGTATATGCCTCAACTGATTTACCCTCTAAGAATGGATAAACTCTTACATTTGGTTTTAATCTAAATGCTGTAGAAGCAATATTTCTAGATCTCTTCCATCTTGCATACTTGGTATCAACTACTCTGTCACCCAGAACAACTGTATCATAAGTAGGAGTGACACTAGATCTTACTCCACTTCTAGTTTGAGCAGTTGTTGTAGTGGTTGTTGTAGTTGTAACTTGTCTTACATAAGGGTGTTGATCTCTTCTAAAGTTCTGAGTAGAAGATGAGGTTCTACTGCCAGTCCATTGAGTTTCCCATGCACCCCATTCAGTTGGAGCAAATCCAGTATTAGGATCTACATCCATTGCATATAAAGTTGCTGCATAATCACCTTCAACTTCAGTAACAGTATCTGGTAATCTATTTTCGTCAATCCAATCATCAGATGCTGGGAAGATTTGCATCAAACCAACCCAAGACACAACAGCAAATGGGTTTACGTTTTCAGAAACTGCTGCATATGGTTGTTCAATAATTAATTGATCAGTATAATCAAGCATGATTAAATCACCCTTGATATAATTTGATGGAACGGTCTTATATGCTAAACTACTATTTGTTGTATAGTGCTGAGGTCTTAATTCTCCATGAGTACCACTGATAGAGCACTTATAGTTTGGATGACTAGGTTCTCCGATGTTATGACTGGTAAAGTTATCTACTAAGAATCCATTCTTTAATCTAGTGTTTCCGTTTGAATCGGTAATAAGAAGATTAGCAGTATCGGATTCAAGTAAACTCAACTGAGTATAATATTCAATATTTGTAATTCTTTTCTCTAAGAGACCGATGTCTCTCATCGTATATCTCTTATTAGTTGATCTTTCAAAAGTAACCTTACTTAAATCTCTAACATATGGTGGCATTGTAATGGTGCCAACTTTCATCGCATTTGCTAAAGATTCATCTGGTTTTGATGAAAGCAATGATGGAATTCCCTTTTTATTAACAAAGTTTCCATTCTTATCAAGGTAGAGGTCATCAATTCTTCCAAGATAATATTCAATGTCACCATCAGTAGATCCTGTTGGGAGTAAATACTGGTTGAACTTATAGTTTGCGTTTGTATAAGTTAATAACGTAGTGTTAGTAGCAATTTCAGTAGCATCAATAATGAATGGATCTACATAGTCACCATTTCCAGTAACTGCATTATTTTGATTGATTCTCCAATCAAGAACATTGCTCAGATATACTCTAGATTCATCTGTATCATAATATGGAATCTCATCATAAGTGGTGTCATAATAGGAGTTAATTGTATAGAACTGACCATCAACAACATCTTCAAAGTAATCAAATACTACCCATACCGTACCACTCAGAGCACTTTCACTTGATACTTTCTCTAAAGATGAATACTCAAAAGTATGATTGGTCTGACCATCCCTTAATCTATATCTAGATTTAATATTAACCCCACCATTGCCATCTACAGTACTAATATTTCTAGTTGTTCCTGAAGTTAATCCTTTAATTTCTTCGTTGTCAAGGAAAGTAATAGTGCTTACGTAAACAAAGTTTACTGTATTACCATCTTGTCTAATAATTCTTGCTTTTGCACCACTCTTTGCACCTTCAATGACTTCACCAATTTCAAAAGTTCCAGTTGCACCAACTAAAGTAACCTGTGGGATAACATCACTAATAGTAGCACCAGTATAAACTGCATGGACCTTATTTACTCTGGTTACTCCAAGAGGTAACAAGGTATCATTTACATCATACTTATCTGTAATATCTGTAAGTTTAACAATCCTCATTTTTTGATGTGAGGATAATGTCAGTGTAGGAACACTAATTTTCTCAGGACCGACTAAAATAAATGCAGCATCGCCAGATCCACTTCTACCACTTACAGTTCCAGTAAGAGTACCTGTAGTTGGATCTCCAGTAACAGTAAAGGTAAGATCTGAAGCATCTTCTCCAGCTAATCTTACAGTGTAATCATCAGAAGTTGTTGAGAAATACTCTCTATTCGAGATAGTAATGCTGTTACCAGAGGTAGTTCCAGCAGCATAAGTTAAAACTTGTTGTACTTTAAGATCTGAAATATTTTTAATTTCAGCATCTCCAAATACTCTAAAGAAGTGATCCTTTGCAGAACCAACATACTTACTAGCACTGCTGACTAGATCATAGTTAGTAGATCCAACAGTGATTTTTGCTATGTTAGTTAAAGTATTAGTGCCAGTAAAGGAAATATTTGCTAATCTTACCAGATTATAAGTTGATCCTTCAGTGTATGATTTGAAAATAGCATATCCAATTGTAGTTGAGGAGCTATTTTTTAAAGTAACAATTCTATCACCAGTAAGTTCACTATTTAAATCAGTTTGACTGATTCTGGTCGTACCTGCTAATCTAAATGCAACTCCTGCACCATTAGTACTAATAGTTTTGTTTTGTACAGATTCTGAAGTTCTTGGTTTTTCAATATCTACGTAAGTATTAGAAATAGTTTCAATTTCATATCCTCTTACGTATGCTTTACCAGGAGATACTACAACTTCAAATAAGTTGTTACTTGCAGTATTGTCCTGACTAGTTTTTTGACCTAAGTTGAAAACACCATTATTGATACCATTATCTAAGCACTCAGCAAAGGAAAATCTATATGGGTTTACTTCATAATCTCCAGATTCATCATAAGTTCTTCTTGCAAGAGTATCTTCTAATGTCTTTGCAATCTGTGCTTTAGATGTGCTGACAATTTCTTTAACAACACCATCTTCAATTTTAAGTAACTCAATAAAATCAGTAGCAGTCGTATCGTCTAAACTCTTCTTGACTAATACTGCTTGTAACTTTAATCTGTGTGCTCCAGGTGCAGAATAGTTAGAATATCCCTGTGCTTGATCATTAAGGGTGGGATCATCTTCTGGAGTTACAATCTCCTCTAGTACTTGAAGACCTACCTTATATGATGGATTTGTTCCAAATTGATCAAGAATAATTTCTTGCTCTTTAACAGTTACAAAGTAACCCTTGACAAAATAGATACCTGTTGTAATCTTAGCAGAAGAACCAACATGAGTTGATTGTGATGTAATACACTTAGCAAAATCAGTATTTGCTTGAATTACTGTAGTTCCAACAGAAAATGCCTGTTCAGTAATTAGAATCTCATCATCTAAAAATGTAGTATATTGAGTTTCTGTGGTTTCATCTGTAGACCCAGAATTAATATATTTGATATAAAGGGTGGTCTTACCTTTTTCTGATGCTTCGCTAGAGATAGCATTTACTACACGTGCTCTAACTCCAGAGGTATTTCCCTTGATTACCTTTCCTACAATGACAGGAACATTGTTAACCTGATTTGCTACAAGCAATCCAGAGTCAATTCCAAAATATTCATCTTCAACTAAGATAGCATTGTATGCTAAGTCATAACCAATCTGACCAGGGATGACCATAGCGCCATCCTTATAAATGCTAGACCCAAACTTCTCAACCTGATCCTGAAGGATAGATTGAAGTGTTGTTAGTTCTCTCGCCTGCAGGGGAAATCCTGGACGAAACAATACCTTATGGAAATTGTCGTTTACGTCAAAATCCTCATAATATGGAGGAGTGTTCAGATTAGTTGACTGGGGCATCTCTTTAGAACTCTAAAATAATTTTGAAATCTTCGGTCTGATCTTCTGCTCTGGAAATTGCATTCCTATTATCTATGTAGATGATATCTCCAGAACCCCTTACGACTTCTGGAGAAATTACAGATCCTGTGCTAGAACTGACAGTCCCTGTTGAGGAAGTGCCAACTTGAATAGTATCGCCCAATTCAAATGAAGTTCTAACACCATCACTATCAATACCATAATCTTGAATGTTCTCTTGTAAGAAATACAACTTAAATACTGTAGAACCATCAGTTTCATAGTGAACGACTGTTCCAGTGGCATATGGAGCAGTTCCTGAGGTTGTTCTGACCTGAACATCTTCAAAATCTTCAGGTGAATTATAAGAACTTAAATCTGCAGCCAAATTCATTACATTGGTGCCAATGGCAATATTAGTAATATTAGAATTAGTGAAAGTAGGATTGAGTAGTAGTCCAACTACAGTAAAATCGTTTTTGAATACAAAATCATCTGGTTCTAATTTTGTGTGCAACAATACTTTATTAGCACCTAATTCTTTTGCAAAATCTACTGCAATTCCTTCTTTCTGAGAAATAATAGCTTTAAGTGATGCGCCTGTTCCAGTACCAGTGGTAACAACACCTTGAGAATCTACAACCTTAGTAGTATCAATCTGACCGTAAGTATATCCAGATCCTGGGTTAATCACTTTTAACTTAGTGATTCCACCATTTTCATTGGTTGCAATTACTCTAACTTGAGCATTTTCACCATCGCCTACAATATTAAAAGTATTTCCAATGATATATCCACTTCCAATTACTCTATCTCCATTTGAATCGAGATTGATGTCTACCTTGTAGATTGCTCCTCCATAATTTGAAGACGAATCAATACTATTAGAGGTTTGAACTGTAGAAGGAATGGGAATATATTCATCACTCTTAAACTTTTCAAAATCATTAGCATTGATAGTAAACATGTACTTCCATGTATACCCATCAGAAAGAATAAATGGAGATTGTGATGTAGATGATGGTTCTACAGTAGATGCTGAATTATTATTGTTGTCAATACACTTGTAAACTTTATACTCTGAAGTTACTACGTAGAAATTAGTTTCGTACAGTTTTACTTCGTTAGAAAATCCTTTAATATATGAAATTTGACCATTTGTAGCACTTTGGATGGATCCAAAATCATGGCGATAATAGTCATAAACGTTTCCACTCAACCACTTATTATTTCTAATAACAGGTCTAATTTCTGATGAAGGGATCTTTTTCAATCCAATCATTTGATCATAAATATCAAATTCCTTTTCTTGGTTATCAATTGGGGAATTTGGAACACTAGTGGCATTACCAGTTGAAGGATCCGTCCAACCTCTTGGTCTAGCAAAAAACAACCACAGTCCTGTGGTGTTTGCGTTGCTATCCGTTTCATCTGCGAATACTCTTTCCCTAAAACGTTGGGCAAGTAGTACTCTAAATTTATCAGTTAATATAGCTGCCATTTCTTAGAAACGTTTTCTTTTTATTTATAGGACTAGAAATTATATTCAAATTCATCACCAACATTAATTTGTTGGTAAGCATTAATCAAATCATCAGTGGTAACATTATGTGTAATGCCTCTGCTGGTAGTGATTGGGGTACTTGTTGTAATTGGATTTGCAGGATCATCAAGTTGAACATACAGATATCTTACTGTTGACGCACTACCATCAACAGTTTCTCCTGCAGTGTAATTAATTACAGTAGCAGTTTTATCAGTATCATAAGTAATCGTTGGATTTACCACAGAAACCTGTAGTTTGACTCCTGCAAATCCATTTAGGAATACTTCTTGAGCATCTAGATATCCACTACCCTGATTTACAACTTCAACGTCAGATACAACACCAAAAGTTACAGTTACATTTGCTGTAGCACTATTATTAGTTACATTACCATTTTGGTCTTTTGCTTGTACTTGAACGTTATTAGTTGTTCCATTGGGGAAATTGGTGCCTGGATCAACAATAATCAAACTACCAACTTTTTCAAATTCAACCTCATTGAGTGTTTGGAATGTTTCATTAGCAGCACTCGTATCTAATTGAATAATCTGATTGAATGGCAAATCATAACCAACTAAAGCATTAGATATTAAATCTACGTCAGCACCGATCAAGTTATGTGTCTCCGAACCCCCAGTCGCAGTGACTGAAATGGCATTGGTAGACGCAATATAATCAGCTAAAGTTGGATATAAAATAATTGACCACTGATCGTTTTTGGAAACATAATAAGTTTCACCATTGGTCAACCCAGTCAGATCACTATTTCCATTATTATCATAAACTACTGTAGATCCACTGGTCAATGAATGTGAATTGAATGAATCAGTATTGTCAGCAAGATAAATTAAAGTTCCACTAATATTAGTCGATGAGTCAAAACCATATGTAGTTGTTTGTAAACTACTTCTTGCAGCAAAGTTTGAGTAGGTAGTATTTAAATGTCTTTCTGGGAAAGAAGAATTGGCAGCAAGATTAATAATAGAGAATGAATTTGCATCAGTTTCAGTTGGGAGAGCATCTGAAATATTTTGAAGAACAATACTTGAAACTGGCAAAGTATATCTTGTTCTACCAGTTAATGGGAAAGAATTTCCATTAACACTTAAAATAGGAGATTTCAGAGTTCTTCTAACACGTAAAGTTTCTCTAATATCTTGGGACTGATATAAGTTGGTCAAATTCCAACCCGTATCTCCATCGTTAAGAACAAAACCTACATTGGGATTAGGATTGACTTTTCCAAATGAAGATCCAACCGACAATAGATCAGAACTTAATACTAAGTTCACATTTCTAGGTGCTCTCTCATTATCTTGCTCAATTACATCACCTCTTTCTACAGAAGGATCAACGTCAATTACTTCATAATCTTCATCAGAACCAACATAAATGTAACCTTCAAAATCAGATCCTTCTTTTGGTGGAGATGTAAATTCAACGACACTACCAAATAACTTATAGGATACTAAACTTTGTGGATATGCAGCAACCCTTCCCGATTCTTGAGTAGAAGGAATCTGTAAAGATCCATCAATAAAGATAATCAAATTAGCAGAAATATTTGCTCCAGAGCGTGACTTGGCGATCAAACTGAATACCTCATCATTTGTAGGATTGATCAAATTAAATGCTCTATCAGATCCATTAAACAATGGAGACATAGTTTTGATTTTTTGAAGTTCTCCAAGATAGAATGCATTAAATGGAGCATTTTCTGGAGGTGCTTCACTAAACGTAAGGACTGAATATTCATCACCACTATCTGGAGTTCCATCTGGATCTACTAAATTAATCAAATAAGATTCATCGGCACCTTTTTTCTG
>Ga0255766_10002078_pt1 | contig 17990 bp, 17 predicted proteins | sample 071ome_23_FD_179966 | JGI IMG/M metagenome (GOLD analysis project Ga0255766, IMG submission 179966) | Coastal salt marsh microbial communities from the Groves Creek Marsh, Skidaway Island, Georgia - 071403BT metaG (version 2) | ecosystem: Environmental > Aquatic > Marine > Intertidal zone >... | reverse complement strand
GCAAAACCACCAGCAGCATGGCAGCAAAACCACCAGCAGCACCGGCAGCAAAACCACCAGCAGTACCAGGTCCCATATCCGGATTTTTACAAAAAATTGTGCAATTTATCACACCATCACCTGTAACAAAAACACCACCAGCAGCACCAGCAGCAGTAGCACCAGCAGCAGCAAAACCATCAAGATCATCCAACTCACCAAAATCATCAAAACCATCAGGAGCATCAAAATCATCAAACTCACCAAAACCATCAGGAGCATCAAGATCATCCAACTCACCAAGATCACCAGGATCACCAAGAACATCAAAAGTATCGGGATCACGGTCATCGGCGGCGGCAGCAGCGGGACGATCACCGCCACAACGATCACCAGCAGCAGCAAAACCACCAGAAGTACCAGCACCGGCAGGACAATCACCATCACAACAATCACCAGCAGCACCAGCAGCAGTAGCACCAGCAGCAGCAAAACCAGAAGCAACAAAACCACCGGCAGCATCAGCACCGGCAGGACGATCACCGCCACAACGATCACCGGCAGCAGCAGCACCAGCAGCAGTAGCACCAGCAGCAGCACGATCATCAGAATCACCAGGAGCATCAAACTCACCAAAACCACCAAAACCACCAAAACCATCAGGAGCATCAAGGTCATCAAGATCACCAGGATCACCAAGAACATCAAAAACATCGGAATCACGGTCATCAGCAGCAGCATCAGCAGCAGCCGCATCAGCAGTAGGAACACCAGCAGCAAAACCACCAGCACCATCAGTACAATTATCATCAAGATCATCAAACCCACCAAAACCATCAGGAGCATCAAAATCATCAGGAGCATCAAGATCATCAAACTCACCAAAACCATTAGGAGCAGCAAAACCAGCAGCAGCAAAACCACCAGCAGTACCAGCAGCAGCAGGACAACCACCGTCACAACAATCGCTGGCAGCAGCACCAGCAGTAGCACCAACAACATCACTACCAAAATTTTTTTTGGGGTACCCAAGTTCTATATTTATGCAGAGATTAGTACGGGGGTATGGAAACATAACAAAAGCAAAACCAAAACCACCATCATCAAGACAATCATCACCAAGACAATCATCATCAAGACAATCATCATCATCAGCATCACCAAAAGAATCACCAAAAGTATCACCAAAAGCATCACCAAAAGCATCACCAAAAGTATCACCAAAAGCAACAGGGTCATCATCAGCATCAGCAACATCACCAGCATCAAGATCATCAATACCAAATCTTAAAATAAATACTCGTTTTAGTGAATCAGATAATAAATTTAATATTATTTATCATAATACACGAAATATACAAGATAATACACAATATGATTGTGTATCTATTGATATAGTGGGAGACGGTGCATGTTTTTATCATTCAGTTATGTTTTTATTGAATAAAAATTATAGAAAATATCTTAATATTGGTGACTACATGTCACGTAAATCTATAGTAGAAGAATTTAAAGAAAAAATTAGTAAATTTTTAATCGAAAAATTGAAGGAAAATGATCCTAAATTAATGTCGTTGTTGGATGATCTGGTCTTTTTCGGAGATGGGTTGAATAATGACATAAGAAGTGGTAAGGACAACTACTCACATAATTTAAATATAATAATTGATAAAATTAATGAGTTTGGTTATGAATTTGATGGACTATTGCAACGCTATATAACGTATTATTTTGAAAATAATGGTTGGAAGGAAAAGAAAATATTGTTAAATATATTTTATATTAATAAAGATAATAATTTAGCTCAGTATTGTATAGAACATAATGATCAAATAAGTAACTATGATAAAATAATTAATTTATTTCATGTAGAGCTAAAGCATAGTAATAATACCGTTATATCAAAAAATAACGATATGTCAAAAAAAAAAAAAAATAATTAAAAAAAAATAAAAAAGAAAAAAAAAATAAATTAATTAAAGAAAAAAAAAAACAAAATAAAAAAAACAGTAAAATAAAAAAAAAAGAAATTTTAAAAAAAAAAAAAAATCATTATGAAGCAATGGTATTATATGATATAAAAAATGAAAAAATTTCTAACTTTACACAATTCGATTTAAAAATCTCCAACAAAACATAATTTAATTATGTTTTATATTATTTAAATTAAATTATTTTTTCTAAATAATAAATAATAAATCAATTTATTTTAAAATATAAACTTTATAAATAAATAAATTAAAAAATGACTGATAGAAAAAACGCTGATGAAATTGAAGCTAATTCCGCTCCTAGCTTTGAGTTAGATATTAATGAAGTTATTATTCGCACTCTTCGTGTATTACTTGAAGGTTTCGTTGTAAGTCTTTGTGCTTACGCTATCCCCAGTTCTAAACTTAACTGGCGTGAAGTCGTGATGCTCGGTTTAGTCGCTTCCGCAACTTTTAGTGTGCTAGATCTATTCAGTCCTAGCATAGGGAGCACCACCAAGGCTGGTGTAGGCTATTCGCTTGGAGTAAATCTTGCATCCGGATTTGGTATGGCTGGTCCACAAGGATTAATGGGAATTCCAATAAGATAAAAATAAAATTTTTATTATTTTTAATATATTAAAAAAATGTTAATATATATTATATAATTATATACATGAAAAAGAATTTCAGCATTAAAAAGTTAGAATTTATTATATAAAATGGTTTTATGTAAATTTGATGGTTGTAAAAAAAACAGCAATGTATAATATAAAATCAGAAGATAAACCAAAATATTGTAATCTTCATAAAACTGATGATATGATTGATAAAATCCATAAATTATGTGAAAAAGAAGATTGTAAAACACTTACAAGTTATAATTTTAATAGTGAAACACAGCCAAAATTCTGTAAAATACATAAAATAGAATTAATGGTAAATATTACAAATTTTAAGAAATGTAAAGAAATAAAATGTAATGTGAGACAGATGCATTATAAGAGCTAATTATAATTTTTAAGGAGAACCACCTAAATTTTGTAAAAAACATAAACTAGAATTAATGATAACTGTTTCTAATGATAAAAAATGTAAAGTAAAAGGTTGCAATATCAGACCAAATTTTAATTATAGTATAGAAAAACAGGATTATATTGTAAAGAACATAAATTAGAAAATATGATGAGTTTTTCGTAAAACTTATTCAATTATATTATGATGATGATGAAGATACATATCAAGAATATAAAACCGAAAATATTACTGATATTATTTCTATTTAAAGATTTAATAATATATAATTATATAATAAAAAATATTAGATTTTTTTAAGTAAAATTAGATAATGCAAATATTTGTAAAAACACTTACAGGAAAAACAATTACACTTGATGTAGAACAATCAGATACTATTGATGCTATTAAAGCAAAAATTCAAGATAAAGAAGGAATTCCACCAGACCAACAACGTCTTATTTTTGCGGGAAAGCAATTAGAAGATGGACGAACACTTTCTGACTATAATATACAGAAAGAGGCGACGCTTCATCTGGTGTTACGCCTCAGGGGTGGAATGCGCTATGCATTTTATCATTGACAACGAGGTGGAAAATGAAAAAGTAATTCTTTTAAAATGTTATACCCATTCTTTTTTTCAATTATAATTATATAAAGAAATAGTGATATATATAATTATAAAAAAAAAATGATATAAAGTTATATTAAACTTACTTATATAAAACACACATAAGATATATAATTAATTATTCGCACGTCATAATAAATATGACACACAGTCTTTCAAAAGTACAGCAATTATATAAGATAATGATAGAAGAAAATAATAGTATGTGGCAAATTACAAGACATTTTCTTTCATCATTAGGTAAAAAGCATAATGAAATAGAATTTGATGAATTCATTAATCATCATAATATTCAAGTATTAGCACAGTCTGAATATGGGTTAGAATTTGCTGAAATTTTAGTAAATTATGCTGACAAATCAGACGTATTCTTTCCAGACCATATCTATAAACCTAAATTTGAAAGTCGTTTTGAGATTTTAGATATTGATTTATCAAAGGTGAAAAATATTATTAGTCTTTTAGAACCATATAAATATAATCATTGTGGGATACCATTATTTCTTTATGAAAAACCACAAAACATTAAATCTAATGAAAGTTTATATGGAATTTTTAAATCTCTTATAGAAACACAACAATTAACTAAGGAAGAAATTATAGAAAAAATGGTTGATAAAGATGTTTATAAAAATGGTTGCACATTTATGATTAATCGTGGATTATTAATTAAAGTATGTAATGATAAAATACAAGACCAGAAAAACAAAAGGTGTATGTATGAATGTTTTATGGGGTTACATAATGAATTAATAAGCTTATTTAAAAAGATATGTAATATTGATAAATATTATATGTTAGGTAAATTGACACATGACAATGATAATAAAGCTGGAAAAGTATTTGGATTAACGAAGAAATATGAAAATTATGCCCGAAATGAATTGGCAACAAAAAGAATGAGCCATCCCGCATATAATAAAATGAGTATTGATGAAAGTAAAGAATTATGTCTTGAAATTTTTGGGGCATATTTTCCAGATAAAACCTTTACTTATAATAATTAAAAAAAAATAAATAATAATTTATATAAAAAAACCTTCAAGAAAAGATAATAATAAAAATACTCAATATTTAGCTACTTGGTTAAATCAACAATTAGTATATTATAAAAAACAAAATAAACAATTTTTAGATAATGATAAATATAATAGTTTTACAAATTTTATAAAAAAATATTCACAATATTTTATATCTAATAATGAAATTTGGATAAATAAATTAAATAATTTTGAAAAATATTTATTAAATAATAAAAAAGACCTTCTTGTAAAAGTAAAGATATATAATAAATTTACTGAAATTTTAAAAAAATATAATGATATATTATTTAAATAATAATTTATTTAAATAATATATAAATAATATAATATAAATAATATTGAATTATATTGAAAAAAATGTTTAATAATTTAACAGCTAAAAATGAAATATCTGTAATAGATATTTATAAAGAAAAAAAAAATGAAAAACAAGATAAAAGTAAATATTATAATGTAGTTTTAGAAAAATGCTATAATAAAATACGTCAAGCTGTAAAATTAAATAAATGGTCTATATCATATGAAGTTCCTAAATTTATAGTTGGATTACCGATATATCGTATAAATTATTGTTGTGCTTATATTATGATTCAATTAAAAAAAAATGGATTTGTTATATTTATAAATCCTAAACAACCTAATTTAATTCATATATCTTGGCAACCTAAAGATGTAGCAACTTTTAAAACATTAAATAATGTAAATAATATTAATAATCATAATGCTGTTGAAGATAATTTACATTATTGTAATGATTATGATGAAAATTTAGAATTAAGTAAATATAATACCGCAGATTTTAATCAATATTTAGAATTCTTAAAACAAAAAAAACAATTAACTTTACCAGCACCTATGAGCCAAAATTCAAGAGATTTTCCAGTATCTAATAATCTCTTAAATGATACTATGGTTAATGATAATCTTTTTACATCAAGCGCACAAGCACAGCAAAAAGTGCAATTACAAAATCCACAACAAAAAACTATGGATTTACATAATACTTATGCTCGTCTTAATGAACCATCTAATGATATATTACAATATAATTTTAATCAAAAAAATATTCAAATTAATAAAAAAATTGAACCTATGAATACTATTTTAAATGATATTAATAATCAATCTCAAGATTTATCTTCTTTCCCTATTAATAGAGAAGTACCAGTTATAGCTAAACATCCATTACCTATTGACGATTACCATAATATAAGATTAGCAAATAAAGTAAAAAATGAAGAATATCAACATCGCCAAAATTTAGCAGAAGCAAAGAAAATGATTTCAGTTAGTAATTTTGAAAATATTACAAAAGAAAGAGCTTATGAAAAAGAACAAGATAGGATTAAGAAAAATCATGATAATTTAATGAATATGAATAATCTGCTTATGAATAGAGGTTATATTGAAAAACAAAAAGCAAAACAAAAAGAGTATATAAAGAAACATAAAGATATTAATAGTAATGGAAAAAATATGTTTAGTTTATAAAAAAATTAAAAATTATTTTTAATTTTTTTACTTTTTAATTTTAATTTTAATTTTAGTTTTAGTTTTATTTTTTTATAGTTATTATTTAATTAATATTTAGGAATATTCATATAATGGACTTTAATTATTAAAGTTGTTAATAAGTCATAAATAAATTCTAAATTAACTTCTAAATATTTACTAAAATCAATTAATTGTCTTTTTATATTACATAATTCCTCATAACATTCTGGATCATCTAAATTTTCCTCATTAATTTCCTCAAATAAACCAATCAATACTTCTTTTAAATTAGAATGAATATTATCATATTTATCACATAATGTAATTTTTACATTTTTATAATTTACATAAATAGACATTTCACATGATACATCAAAATATGTGTTTAATGTATTAGTATAATTATGTTTAAATTCTATAATGATTGAAAATTCTTTTTCATTATATGTAAATCTAAATTCACTATAATATGAATAATCTTTATCATATTTATAATATTTATCCAATGTATATGTAAAATTATTTTTTATAAATAATCCAGAATATAAATTATTTATATCATTTGTATAATTTTTAGATACTATATTACATTTATAATGATTTAAGTCATATTGTAATTTTTCAATATCTTGTAATGATAATATTGATTTTTGTAATAAGTTAGATATATCTGTATATCCTACAGACATATTTAATCTTATAATACAATTATAAGGGTATATTACTTTTTTATATTTATTATCATTTTTTTTATATTTTTTATACTTTTACTACTTAACTAACTATAGTTAAGGCATTTTTATCTTTACTTAAATTATTAATTATTTCTTCATAACTTATAAATATATTCTGAAAATTATTAGTATTATTATCATTATCATTATTTTTATATTTATAATCAGTAACAAAATAATGATATTTCTTATTACGCAAATATGTTAATGATATATATTTATTTAAATATACACATTGAAAACCATTATGTAAATGTTTTATTATTTCCATATAATAGCCATATGAATATCCCTTAAATAGTAATATAATAACACTATTTAAACCTAATCTTTTAGGTCTTAATTCTTCATTTCTACACATTGGGCATGATTTTTTCCATTTAATATAACAAAATTCACATATATAATGATTACATTTCCAAAATGCCTTACATTTTTTTTGTTGTAAGCATATATTACATATGATATTTACTTCAATTATTGTCATTAATAATATATTTAATTCTTCATATAATTTATAAAAATAATTTAAATCAAATATATGTATATTATAATCATTTAATATTTGCTTTATATTTATTTTTTTTCCTAATGAAATATGTACTATTTTATTTACAATTTTACTTCTATTAAAATTATTATTATATAATATATCATAATTTGAAATTCTTAATTTAGTTACTAATAAATTATATAAAAATCTAATATGATAGTCTTCTAAATATATTAAATAATCCATAATACATTTATTTAATTATCAATTAATTATAATGATATAAATATATGTAATATATATAATATATTTATTTCAATTTTTTTAAAGATTTATAAAATATATATAAAAAATGCCTATTCATATGTTTAACTCAAATACCGTTGCCATTTTGGCACAAGCCCAACATTTGAAGGAAGAACATATGATGGAATCATCTTCCTTGGTTTTGCATCGCTCTTCGCATTTGTTGTGCGAACGTCACTTTGATGGAAAACATCATATTGGGTTTGCACCAAAGGACCGGCTCTTGTTCAATTTTAAACTGTCTTATGAAAAAGGTAACTACGAAGACACCTATGATTCAAGATTGTATTGTATTTTATGAGAGGGTTCTTGACCGACGATTTTGGTACAAGATGTACTTCACTGCGACGGGTGCAGATGTCGCATTTCGTCATGCGTGTGCTATCATTGACCACAAAGGCATTCCGATTATCTTCGAGTGTAATACTAGTCCGAGTTATTCGGGTCCATTTCATACAATTCACGCAGAACACGCTGCCATTTTGGCTTTGCAGCGAAAGGGATTGTATGATAAGGCACATAAATACACTTTGGTGGTGATTCGGGTGTCTGGGTGTTCTCTCTTGTCGCAACAACAAAAGAAAAAGAAGACTTATTGCGAACAAGAACACACGCACGATATGATGTGCGTCAATTTTGGAAATTCCAAGCCATGTACAGAATGTCAAAAGAAGATTGACAAGGCTGGATTCAAAAACGTTATTTACAGTACATCACGCAATTAAATGTAAGCAGTTCATTTAAATTTTAAAAAAAATTTTTTTATTTGTATTATTATTAATCTTTATTGAACCACTTTTACAATATCCTTATATATATGATAATAACAATAATGACACATATTGATACCTTCTTTATATAATACATTATTACAAAATGGTACTCTGCATTTTCCTTTTTTATATTTATTTAATTGACTTACATTATCACTCTTTTTATTAATTACATATCCTTCACTCACTAATGTATTTACATAATTACGATAAAATTCTAATAGTTTATATAAACGACTATTAATATTTGTTATTGTATAACAATTACTACAATATTCACCTTTAATTACTGTACCATTACAACTATGTAATATACATTTTTTTTGTTGATTATTAACCATTTTATATTAAATATAAATAGAAATAGAAATATAGGTATATTTACAAAATATATATGTAAGCATTTTTTTTATAATTTTGATATATTTTGCTTTTTTTTTAATTGATAATTTAAATTACTATTAAGATATGTAATATTTGATTTTGATATAATTTCTGCCTTTTTTAACATATATTTATCAATAATATCTTGCTCTATTACTATATCCCAACGATATTTAATTATTAATGGTAAAATTAAATTTATATTTAATACTCCATATTCAGTATTTAAATTCGTAAATATACCTTCTTGCAATAATCTATTATACTTATTTTTACACGATTTTTCTAAATATTTATGAAAAATGTTATGATTAACATTCTTAAAATGTATTAATTCAATTCTTTTATGATGTTTATCTATAAATCTATATATAATTTGATTTATCATATCAATATTTTTATATTTATGCATTAATCCATATATAAAATGTCCTGTATCTAATACAATATTTATTTCAGTTTTGAAAAGTATTATTAATAATTCATTAAAACTTTCAAAAAATGTACCTGCATGTTGATGATATAATAAACGTAATCCATATGATTTAACAGTTGTTTGAATATTATTTAATTCTTTAAGTACTAAATATAAATCGTCTTTTGAATATGATTTATTATATTTGTTTCCTGTATTATCTATTCTATCCGTATCGTGAATTGAATCACTAAATATAATATAAGGGACATAACTATTAGTTGCTAATTTTTGTAATATTTGACAAACCTTATGTAAATATTTATATCCAACTATTTGTTGTTCTTTTAATTTTTCAGTATTCGCTAATAATGGAAAAGATACAAATATACCATTGCAACGCATATTATATTTATCAATTAATTCTTTTATTTTTAATGCATTTTCTGGATAAAATCCATTATCACCTAATTCAAATGAATCATATCCTTGGTCTTTAGTTATATGTAAAAATTCTTCAAATGTTAAATTTGAATATTCTTGCCAATTAGTTGTTTCGTTTATACCAAAACTACATGGGGCTGATGCTATATTAAAATACATATGCTATAGATATTGTTTATTTTTATTATACTAATTTTTATAAATATATCTATATATATTATATAATATACATAGTTTTATATATAAAATTTATAGAAGATTTTATAAAAAAAATATATTTTAATTTAATTTATTTTTTTACATTTATATTTTTACTTATTTAAAGTTATAATGTTAATTCATTTAATTTTTGTATATCATTATAATTAATAAATTTTCTTTGAATTTTTATATAATATAGATTAAATATAAAATTTAAAACTATATAAAAAGAAAAATTTATTTATAATTTAAATAGATATATAGAATATATTTATATAATTGATTAATAATGACATATAACTTATATAATATAAATGAAACAGAAGACTTTACAAATAATCTTCAAAAACATTATAATACATTAAATATACCTATGGAATATATTTTACAAGAAAAATTAGAAATTAATGATTTAAAAAAATATTATAAACAAAAATTACTTATTTGTCATCCTGATAAAGGAATTAATGGTTCACAAGAAGAATTAGATAAAACTATGATAGCTTATACCGAAATTTTAAATTCATTAAAATTAAATGATAAGGAACAACAAACACTTGAAGAAATGAATAGTGAATTTGAAAAATTAGAAGAACAAAGAGAAACTAATTTTTTAATATATAATAAAGTAAATTTATCTGATAAAAAAAAACAAAAAATTGAAAGTGGTTCAGCTGTAAAATTTAGTAAAAAAGATAATAAAGTTTTTAATAAAATGTTTAATGAAAATCATGATAATGATGAAAATGGAACTAATTATGGTTATAAAGATGAAATGACTAAAAGTAGTTTTACTGGATTATTATTTTCAAAAGATACTGATAAAATGAATACAAAACTTAAAAAAGTTTTAACTAATGAAGGGAAAAAAACTGATATTAAAAAAGATAATGATTTAATAGGTATTACAGATATAAATGAATTAAATAAATTATTTAATGAAAAATTTGAGAATAATGTATCTAATAAAGTTAATAATGAACGACAAATTACTCTTTATGATACAAATTCTCATGCAGATTATATAGCAAGTTTTAATCAAACTGCTTTAATTAATCCAAGAGCTATTAATAAACCTAAAGAATATAATGATTTAGATGAAATTTTAAAACAACGAGAACAAGAAGATACTGATGCTCTTTCAAAAATACCGAAACCTAAAAAAAAATAATTTAATATACAAATATATAAAATATACTTATTACTTTATATATTTTTATTTTTTATTCTTTTTAGATAACTTTAAATCTTTCTTTATAACACTTCTTTTATTATGTGGATTATTATTCATAAAATACACTAATGGATTTACGACATTATCATTTTTCTTTTCTTTAACTTTTTTTACTGATTTAATGCTTTCTTTTTTTTGTTTCTTAAGTAATGTAATATAACTCTTACATTCTTCTTTAATTGTAGGAATATTACGACCTAAAACCGTGAAACTTGACAAAAGATGTTCCATATAAGTTTGTTTTATTGAAATATCACATTCTAATTGGAAAATTTTAGCGATTAGTTTATCACAATTCTCTTTATTTAATTGCTGTAGCATCCACATATCACGCTGGATTTCTTTTTGAGTATTAGTTGCTAAAGCCATAATTAATGTCCCTAACTATATAGTTAGAATGGTATATAAAAATATGATAAAATATGGCATTTTTTATAGAGTATATGCGGTATGGTATGTTTCAGTAATGCAAATTAGCGATGGGAAAAATGAGCGGAATGGGTGGTTTATCCAGAAAATTTGCGACGGAAAAAAATTTATATTGTCTTTGTGAAATTTATTTTTACATATTTTATATAAAATATACTACATCATTTACAATAATATCATTTAATAACGGAAAGCAAATAAATAAATTATTTGTATCATCTAATAAATTTAATAAATTATTATCTTTAATATTATCAATATGTAAAGTATGTAATTTTGGTAAATAATTTGGTAATTTTATCGTATAATTATGAATATCATCTAATATATATTTATAATTTAATTTAAAAATTTCTAAATTTGGCATATTATTATATATATTTGTAAAATTTAATACTTCACAATCTTCCATAATTTCTATATCAAATAAATAAAGATAATTAAACTTATAATTTAATAAATTTATAGAAGCACAATTTTGAATTATTAATTTTTGTAAATTACTGAAATGATTTAATATTATATTATCAAAATCTTTAATACTTAATTTTTTTATATATTTAATTTTCTTGAATGAAAAATTCCACATATCATTAAAATTAAGAGTTTTTCTTTCAATATTTTTTGCTTTAGTTCTATCAATATTTAATTTTATAATTTTATTTTTTTTATTTATATCATAAATATATAAACTAAAATCATCAATATTGTCAAAATTACTATAATTTACAATTAAATTATATTTTTTATTATAATATTTTTTTTTAAATTTTGTAAAATATTCTTTATTATTTATTACGTTAAAATGATTATTAAATAATTGATGTGAAGTTTTATTTACTTGAATAATTTGTTTTTTATCATCAAAATTACTACAATTTAATATATTATCAAGAATATTAGATAAGTTAAAAATAGTCATTTTATGTCATTTTATGGTTTATATTATATATCTTGTCAGTATATAATAATAAAAAAATATATCTTATTTTTTATTATTTAAATAATTAATTATCATTATCACTATCAGATACTATTATTGAATCTAAATCACTATATGTATCTTCTTTAATATCTTCATTAATATTTATTATAATATTATTATTATTTAAAATAATATATTCTTTATATTTATCATCTTTTAATTTTATATCTATATCATTTTTAAGTTCAATAAATTGTTTTTTTTCAATATTATCTAATTTATCAATTAAATTATTTAAATTAAAATCAACTTTATTTTCATTTTTAAAGTAATTATACGCATATAATGCTTGTAAAAATTTTGCTTTTTTTGAAATATATTTTGAACCATTTAAATTTAAATTATGAATAGTTAATTTTTTTGATAATGAATATTTAAAACTTCTTGTTTTACTTTCTTGATATTCTTGTATATATACAGGTAAATGCGTAATTAAATATTCTAATGAATTTTTATTAATTTCTTTAATTTCACCTTTTTTATTTACTTGAATAATAGTATTTTCAACTAATTCTTTATTTTCAAATTTTTCTTTTGTTTCAATATTTATAATTTCATTTTTATTATTTTTACTATTATGCCAATCTGTCATATTATCTGTTTGTGTAGTTAAATATAAATCTTCAAGATAATTTCTATAAAAAGTTCTTCCATCTAATTTATGTTTAGGAGAATCATCATTATGTCCTATATTCATTAAATTTAATGCTTTTATTTCATCTTCAGTTTTATTTTTTTTATTAAAATTAAAATTGATTTTATATAAATCTTCTGGATTAAATGAAATATATACTAATAAATGAATATAATAATGTTTTGTATTTAATTTTACTTGTGAATATTTATCATATCTATCACGTTCTACTATCATTAAATCTCCATATAAATTTTTAACTCTTCCTTTATTACTTATAAAATATTGTTTATTATCGTTAAATGTTTTATATAAAATTTTAGGAATAGGTTTCCAAATTTCATCATCAATATCTTCAATTTCAATTTCATAAGCAGAATATTGTTTTTTATTATATGCTTTTCGTAATCCATTTATAATATCTCTAAAATATGCTGAAATTTTTTTATAAGTATTTCCACTCATACATAAATTATTATCAATCATAAATGTTGCTAATGCACCAATACTTTGAAATTCTTTAAAATCTTCATATTCTTTATTACTTTTATTTAATTTTGTAAGCATTACTTTTTTACCATTACGACCGCCTTTTTCTTTACATATTTGTATTGATTTTTGTTGTCCTTTTCGACAATTATCTTTTTCAGATAAAATTTGTAAATTAGTAATTAAATTATTAGTAGCATCATCATCAATATGGTCAAAATGTAGTTTATATATATTATTTATATATTCACTTTGTAATATATAATCAGAAAATACAGATGCTAACATAATATTATGAATTCTAACATCAATTAATTCTCCATAATTATTTGTTAATTTAAATGATAAATTAGGTTTATATGATAACTTATTATTTGTAAATTTATTAAATACAGAAAAAGGATTTTCTATATCATTTGTAATTAATACTTTATAATTATCATAATTTACAATAACTTTATTAATTTTATCATAAAACTTTACTGGATAAAATTTATTATATATAAATTTTCCATAAGTTGGATGAATTGATTCAAATTCTTGTAATTCTGACATAATGTGTCTATTTTATTTAATAATAAGTATATATTTACTTAATAAATAAAGGCATTTTTTTCTTATAAGATATATATGATATATTCTTTATATAAAAATAATTTTGGGTTATAGTATGTAAAAAATGGGTCGGTACGCTAATTTGCGTACGCGAGACCTCCCATCCCACTCATGATACGTAAAACATTGTAGTTAGTTGCATAGATGCGTACTGCGTATGATGCGTGTTCGCCAAGAGCGTGGAGGGTCATATGGAGTTGTGCTACGTCAATGCGAGACATGTTGCAAGTACCAGATGGTTGGTGTTCTTCTGGTTTAAGTGCGAATGAGTATACATTGATACCCTTGTCTGATGGGACATGAGTGTGGTGTTGGAATGGTTGTACTGAGTTATAGTAGTCACCAGTACGAGATGCCATACGGTCGTGACCGTTGAGCTTGAGGGTTGCGTTGGTTACTGGGTTGACACCTACACCATTTGCGGTGTTTGCATGTACAAGACCACCATCAGTCTTGTCGGATTCGTATTTGAATTGGTAAAGGACACGGTCAAATGTTGATGCTGTGTCAGTTTCTGCGAGAGCGTTATGGGTGCTTGGTTGGCATACCCATACAAGTTCCTTAACTGGGTGGTTGAAGTTGAGACGTTGAGTTGTGGATGTGGTTGTAACGGTTTCTTCACCGGTGTATTGAAGTTGTTCAATAAGGTATTCGTGGGAAGTTTGTGCGAAACGACGGCGTTCATCAGTGTCAAGGTAAATGTAATCAACCCAGAGTGCTGATGATGCAAGAGTTACTGTTGGGGAAGTAACTGAGTCAGCTGTACCAGTTATTACGTTACCACCAAGAGTAAGATTGCCGGTGTTTCCTGAGTCTTGGTGATGTGCTGCTATGTATGATGATGCGTTGTATTCAAGGTTTACCTTTACTTCGTGGTATTGGAGTGCGATAAGAGGAAGTGCAAGACCTGGGTTACGGCAGAACCAGAATTCAAGAGGAATATTGAGTATGATTTGTGGTACTGAACCGGCTGCTTCACCTGCTTCTACGGTTTCATCAATTACTTGACCGCAAGCTGCGTTTACAATGTCGCTGGTTGAACCTTGACCACCTACCATTTCTAACCAACCACCACGCTTGGAATCGGGAAGAGAAAGTTCGTTCCAGATGTTCATCCAGTCACCGTATTGCTTGTCAATGCGTTGACCACCAATTTCAAGTTCTACGTTCCTAATAAGAGCAAGACCTACCTTTTCTGCCCATGTGAAGTCACCACCTGATGTTACTTCAACAGTTGGGAGTACAACACGGAGGTACATCTTATGGATAAGATCACCGTTACGTGAGATAGTGCAGCTTACCTTGTTGCCAAGAGATGTGGATTGACCGTTGAAAGTTTGTTCAATGGCTTCCATTGCGAAGTTAGTATGGCGACGGTATACTACTTTGAAGAAAGTAATTTGAGGGTTACCTGTAAGGTATACATCTTGTGCGCCATAGGCGACGATTTGCATAAGACCTCCACCCATGATTGCTAAGAAAACGTAAATATATAAAATAAAATGTATTTGTTTTTTATTATATATATTAGAAAAAAAATTTTTATAAAAATTTTATTTTTTTACACAATATGAAAATTGTTTATATATTTTCATTATTAGTTTTATTTTTTTATTATTTTTATTCTTTAATATTATTTATTTATTTATTCTATTATAATTTTTTTACAATCTATTAATTTATTATAACTACGACAAATAGGACAATTTTTATTTATTATATACCATTTAATAAATGCATCAAAATTAAATTTATGCTTACATACTGTTATCATATTACATTTTTCAAATGATATAGGACATTCTATATCACATATATCATATTTAGTATTATCTAAATCTAAAACATTATATATATCATTATAATTTTTACTATATAAAGAAAAAGTTATTAATATTTGACGTTCTATTACTTTATACTTTGTTCTATAAATATTCTTTATACTTTTTATAAAAAAAGTATCCTTTATATTTCTATTAAATATTTTATAATTTTGTTTATTTATTCCATAAATTAAATAATTCCATAATAACACTATTTTTTTATATTCATTTTTATTAAACTCATCATTTTGATTATATATTTTATGATGCTTTGTTAAATAATATAATCGTTTTTCTTCTCTTGTTGTATATCTATAATTTTTTAATAATTTATCAAAAAAATCTATATTTAATTGTGAATTACTCATATATAATATGTAAAATAATAATTTGTTTGTTATTTCTATATTTAATAACTCATCATTTTCAATTAATAACCAACTTAATAAATCATAAATATTTGTTAATATATTTACAATATAGTCTTCAGTAATATATTTACATTTTTTATTAGTAAAATATTTATCTATATGAATTAAAAATTTTAAATCTGTATATGAAGTTTTTTTAACTAAATTACTTTCAACTATTTCATCTAATAATAAATAATTATTTATATTTTCAAAATTATTATATAATAGATTATATATAAATAAATTATCTATTAAATTAATTAAATCTTTCTTGTATATATTATAATATAATAATAATATATTCTTATCAAATAAACTATTATATATATATTGCTGAATTAATACATTAAATAATTCTTCTATTAATTCTTCACATAATATATCTTTATCCTTTATAATATAAAATAATTTAGTTATTATTTTACTACTATTTTCATTTTTATTTGAGATTATATATATAAATTTATTGAAATATAAAGATATATCATATAAATGTTTATCTTTTATATTATTTAAAATATTATTTAGTAATATTTCATTATTAATATACTTATTTAATACATAACAATAATAATCTACTATATTAACTTTAAATAATTCACAATTATTTATTAAATATAATAGTATATTATCTAAATTATGTTTGACATATTCTTTTATTAAATATAACTTAAATTCTGATATAAATGAAATTTTATCAAATATATCCTCAAATATTTTATAATAATTATGTAATTTATTACATCCTTTCATAAAATGATATATCTTTATTTCTAAATATAGTGAATTTATTTTTTTATTTATAAAATAACAATGGAATATGTAATTATTAATTTCTTTATATTCATCTAATAGTTTTCCATTCAAATTATTTATTATTTTATCTATATTCAAATTATTTATATTTAACATTTGTTTTATCTATTATAATTATTTTATTTATATATAATTCTATCTTTTATAATATATATAAATATATAATATATACTTATATTATAAAATAAATTATTATTTACTATTACATACTAAACATTAGTTCATAGTTAAATGTAAATAATCTGACTTTAAAAATTTTGCTAATATAAATAACCCATTATTTCTAAAACTATATGTTTTGTCTATATTAGAAAGACATATATTAGCATCTACTTCTCTTACAAATCTACTTTGAATATTATGAGTAGGCCTACTAGACATATTTAACATACTTAATCTAGTACGAGTATTTGTATATACATTAGATCTTGACCTATCCTTAACAGAACTAAAACCAACATTTAAATTTGTATTATATATCAAATTAAATAATTTTTTAAAGATTAATTCTCGTATTAACATTAACTTATTTTTAGATCTATCGTTATCGTCAAATTTAAAATTAACTCTATTACCAATAATTTGAATATTAGATACACTTAATTTAATACTTTCACTAGATAAACCTAAATTTTTCTCTTCATTATGATTAAATCCTCTACTATAAT
>Ga0255766_10002075_pt1 | contig 17999 bp, 7 predicted proteins | sample 071ome_23_FD_179966 | JGI IMG/M metagenome (GOLD analysis project Ga0255766, IMG submission 179966) | Coastal salt marsh microbial communities from the Groves Creek Marsh, Skidaway Island, Georgia - 071403BT metaG (version 2) | ecosystem: Environmental > Aquatic > Marine > Intertidal zone > Salt... | reverse complement strand
TCGCCACCACCACCACCACCACCTTCACCGGTTTTAGTCGTCGCTTCACCGCCACTGCTTCAAACCGCGGCTCCCAATCCACCGCCGCCGATGCCGGATCCTCCACCACCGATGGCACCTCCTTTGTCTCCGCAACCACCGCCACCTATTCCAAATCCTCCTCCACCACTCAGTCCCAGTCCACCACCTTTTGCTCCCGCATCTCCTCCGCCATTGCCGTTCCCCCCGACTCCTCTGTCTCCGTTGGCACCACAGCAGCCTTCTCCTCCTCCGCCGTTCGCTCCTCCACCGATTCCTCGCTCGCCGTGTGTTCTTCTCATCGAGTCAATAAATACGGATTGTAGCGCTCTGTTTGTGGAAAATGGTCAGCAAAGCACAATATCGCAGACTTGCTGTAGTCTGATACAGACGGCAAACAACGATCGGTGCTTTTGCGACGGGGACGTTCAAAATATTTTGGGGCCGTCTAAAATCGAGACGATTCGATTAGTCGGGCCGTTCTTGTGTGGAACGGATTTACGCATCCGCACAACGGTAGAGGAGTGCGTCGAAGAAAAGCCGCCGATCGTGGTTGAAATTTCACCGCCTCCGCCTCTGCCTCCGACTGCTCCATCCATTCCCTCACCTCCACCGCCGTTGCCGCAATCGCCCGCGGTTGAGATTGTTGAAGCGTCACCACCATCACCACCCCCTCCTCCTCCTCCTCCTCCTCCTCCTCATCTACCACCTCCGCTTCCGTTATCACCGCAAGCGCCAGTCGAAGTGATCGTGCCACCACCTCCCTCGAGTCCGCAACCTCCACCACCGCTCTCACCGAAAGCTCCCGTGGAAGTTGTTGTTGTGGCTTCGCCTCCACCTTCTCCTTCTTCTCCGTTGCCGCCGCCGCCGAGTCCTCCTCCACTTGCACCACCGCCGCTATCTCCACCGCCAACACCACTCGACGAATTTCCGGACGATTACGAAGAGTCTCCACCTCCGTCTCCCCCAACTCTTCCACCGCAATCTCCTCCGACTGCACCATCACCACCACCATTTCCTCCTCCACCAGTTTCACCCTCACCTCCTCCACCTCCGCTCCCGGTATCTCCGTCACCACCTCCTCCTCCGATTCCGGTTTCGCCTTCACCGCCGCCACCTTCACCACCGCCACCATTTCCTCCGCCTCCGGAAGCACCTCTACCGCCACCTCCGGTTCCAGCAGAACCATCGCCGCCGCCGCCAAGTCCATTCCCGCCTCCACCAAATCCATCACCACCACCGCCAAGTCCATTCCCTCCGCCGCCGAGTCCATCACCGCCACCTCCTTTTCCCTCTCCTCCACCGCCGAATGTGTGTCCATCACTGACAGTTCTTGGTGGTTCTGCTGCGACACAAAATGAAATATTGGTTTCTGGCGTATACGTTGAACAAGGTGCGACTGCGTTCGACGAAGAAGATGGCGATATCACCTCGCAGATTGATATCGACAACTCATCCGTCGACACGTCAACTCCAGGTATTTACCCGGTATCATATCGAATCGTCGATTCGAACGGGTGCGAAGTCACTGAGACTAGATTTGTGAGAGTCATTGCGCTCGTCCCAACTTCTGATGCTGCTGATATTCTCGTTGCGTGCAGAAGACGGGTCAACCGAGTCGATCAGCTGTGCGACGTTGGAAACGAGAATCCGAATCCAGCCAGTTTCCCGGGATGCTGTTTGGCGGTTTCAGATATGGATAGTGCTTCGTGTTTCTGTGACGACGAAGTGCTCGATACGTTTGCAAAGCGCGACGACACGTTTGTCGAAAAGCTCGCTGACTTTGTTCCGCTCGCTTGCGGGTTCCGAATCAAGTACGGCGATGAAATTTGCGAAGATCGCGACGCGCTTTCGGCGTTCTTGAGACTTCCTGCTGAACGGGACGTGCGCGATAGATCGAACGCGTGGAAACGTGTCATCGATGAAGACTCTGGTCGATTGAAAGAAGACTTGACGTGCGGTGAAACCGTGCAAGCGACTCGTTACATATGCCGCAAAGTCACCTCGAGCGACAGCATCACGCCGGTGATTGCAGATATCGCCCCGTGTTGCGACGCGGCGATCGCTCTGAACCGCTCGAATTGCCTTTGTGATGCCGTCATAGACGAACGAAAAGGTAAAGAGCTCTTCGAGGAAACGGCAGGAGCGAAATCATTCTTGCGCAAGCTGGTTGGCTTTACGCCTTTGGGATGTGGATTCGACATCTCCGAGCAATGTCCGGAAATTCGTGAGCGCATTGGCGTTCCGGTCACCGAGACGGTTCGAAACGTCACAAGGTTTATCAACGAAACTCGTTTGATTCCAGTTGCCGTCGGTGTTCCTTTATTGGTTGGCGAGGACGAAATATCTGGAGTTGAAGTAATCGAAAAAGGCGTTTTAGAGCAACTCAGTGGAGGATTATCCGCCATCGATCAACGCGGGAATCAAATTCGCGATGTAATGTTCAGAGAGTTCTTCGATAGGGCAAACTATCGAAACTGTTTGAATTATACAGACGCCATCGAACAAACGTGCGCAAGAGTCGTTGTAAGCGATGGAGCTGTAGAAGATAACGATATCGACACAACCACTTACGATGTCACGGCGTGCTGCGGTGTTTTGTATTCGCTCTGGACCCGCGGGTGTATTTGTCCACCGTTCGCTGAGCAGTTGCTGTCGACCAACCTCTACTTGTCTCTATCCAAGATTGCACCAGAAGCTTGCGGTTTTTCGATGAACGAGATTCCAAACGACAACGAAGGCGTTTGCGTTAACGATTTATCTGAAACGCTCGAAGGTTTCGTCGAGAGCGATATCGACGCTAGATTTGATTGGAGGATCATCGAAGACGCCGAATCGTGGGTCTCCGAAAAGTACAGCGCCACGAAGCCGAGTGATTTTCAGAATATATTCTTGGTTGAAGGTGGTTCAACAATTGGTGGCTTTGGAGTTGGTTTCAATTTCGAGGCATTCACAAACTCCACGGCATGGTGGATACCGTCGTCGTTGTCGTCGTTTCAAACGAACGTATCGGTGGCTATTCCTTCTGCTTCGACGTGTTACGCCGCCGTGCGAGCCGCTGAAGATTCGTGCGTGCCGAATCTTGCCGGTGCTTCAGAAATATTCTTTCAGGACCTCGACTGGCAAATGTGTTGTAGGCGACTCCGCGTCGTCGAAAATGCGAAGTGCTTCTGCGACGGTTTCGTATCTCTTCTTCTCACGGCGGATTCTCCTATCAACGCGAGTGGCTCAGATGGAGATATCGTCTCGAAAATTCACGCCGCGGTACTTTCTGAAGCGCCATCGGCGTGTGGTTTCGTACCAACGTACGGCCGTGCATGCCCTGCGGCTGAATTCACACAAACGGTGGAAGAACCACTCACCGTAGACTCTCGAGAACTTGTTGACGTGGAGACATTTTACGCTCAAAAGAATGAGTTAGATTACTCTCCGTTGGTGTACATTTCGGCGCGAATGTTCTACAGCGAAGACCCGAATACGATGATTCGAGGACTCATGCTCTCAAACGGCGGCATGCTCATTTCCGAACTTGATATTATTGGCGGCGAAACAGGTCGCGAGGCAAGTTTAGTTATCGTGTCGCCACCGCGTTTGAAAAATCAAGGCGTTACCGTACTTCGAGACGCCGCGGATGGACAAATATCTTTCGAATACACCACATGGAATACTTCAAGCACATATCGAGTTCTCGCTGATCTGAGTGATGCACCCGGGACTTTTTTTCTAGATTCAACAACGCAGTTTGTGCGCATAGGTGACGGCACAGCTGATTTCGAAGCTGGATTGTTCTCTAGCGCAACGAGCACTACGATTGGCGCGTCTGAATCCGCGCTCACGGTGGCGTCCAGCGGAAAACTTTTCTTGAGAACGTTCGAGTCTCCGGAAGGCATTGAAGTTGAAGGTGACGAAGTGACTTTACCAGACGGTACGGTTGCAAAAATCATACGCGTGGAATATTTCAACGAATCAATGCTATTTCCACTCGTTCGTACGTCTGCAATTCTCATCGCAAATGAAACCCTCGCGGTGGAAGAAACGCCGCCGACGACGACGACGATAACAACAACCCCTATAGATATTCGTCGAGGCGTAGTAAAGAGATCTGGAGTCATCATTCCCAAAGCAGAAGATGGTGGCATATGTTCAGACGCACGAAGCGTGAAGAATTTCCTCGCGATTGCGCTTGAAAGTCCTACGCTGTCGAAAAAATACTCCGTCGTAGGTGCACTCACCGTCGCCGACGATACCAACAAGGAAACAATCCTCGTGCCGGAGATTAAAATTCCGATTTATTACGTCCCAAGAGGCGGCGAAGTAGAAACGGAGTCCACGAGTAGTTTCTACGACGAGTCATCGTTCGTAGATCCGTTAACACCTGGCGTTGGAACGTGCTTAGGTCTTCAAATCATCGATGGTTTTGGTCGTAGGTATTCCGACGAGGATCTTTGCGCGCGAACGAGGAGCGAAACAACTTCGTTCGGCGTGCAATTTACCATATCGGACGTGAAAATGTGCAGAGAGTGTGCGTTAACGGGTAGAGAATCTGACGGTGCCTTGTTCGAAGTCTCACACGGCGATGGTGATGACTCCAACGCTTTAGCCGTTTCCGAACCTTTCATTCGACGTCCATTTTGCGATCTTGACGATTTTGAAGAAGCCGCGACGGAGCAACAAAGACGCAGAAGAAGAAATTTGCTACAATTCTTTGGAGGCGTCCCGTTCTTTCAATCGCCTCGAGTGATCAACCCGTCCAACCAAATGGCTGGACGAATGCCAGGAGGCGCCAACAATCAGTTTGCGGCTGGAAACTCCGGAGCGGGTAGCGATGCTCTCTTTCCTTCCAGCACGGTGAACGTGAGTCAAGGCCCTCCGTCGACGACGCTCTGCTCAGAAGAGGCTTTAAACGTTATCGAAAGTAGCATTTACTGGAAAGACGACCGTGGTGCAATCTCTTCGTCAACAAACGGAGGTAATAGTTTTACCGAGCAATACGAATCGTACGCGTTCGCCGGTGACATACGAAATTCGAATAAAGACAGCGCGGTGAGTTTGAAGAACGCTCTGACGCTAATCGCGCTCTCGCCATGGCTTCGCGAGAATCTTGGCGAAGGCGCGTACGGGGCGTGGAGAAGAATCAACGATCCGTCCCGAGAACTCAAATTCACATGCTATGGTTATAAAATAGTATCGTACAACGAGCGAGGCGACGAGATTGTACAGCTTTCTAATCCTCGATGCGAAAATGTTCAATTCTATGCGTCATTGAGCGCGCCTGTGAGCTTATCCGGCGGCGGCGATAGTGGATCAGAAGGTACCAACTCGCAACAAGAAGGAAGTGGGGGTGATAGTATCCCCCCGGCGTATGTTGTGTTAGTTGAAGTCGACTTTGGCGTCACATTATGCGAAGGATGTTATCTGAAACCTTTGTATGTCGACGACGATATTCTCTTCAGCGTCTTTCCAAACAACGAAATCATTTCGGAAGATGTTGTAGATGATGACATCGGTAGTTCTTCGTATACGTTCGATTTTGTTGGGCCGACTATAGCAGAGAGGCTGGAGTGCTCAGCTCCCAAAGGTGCTCTCGTTCCAGCTGTCGAATTGGTGGCATCAGAAACTTCGGCGATTACTACTCCGGAAGAAGAAGAAATCGAGGCGTCCGAAGAAGAAGCGTCTGTGCCGAGTGTCCGTAGGCTCCCGAATCGATACGCGTGTAACGCTCAAGCCAACACCAACTTCAAGGGCATTTTACTCAACGATGGTAACAAGAACATTCTTTCTTCAGCGGCGGCGTGCTGCGATGCGTGCGCCGAGACGGAAAACTGCGACATATGGGTGTACTGCGTAGGGGATTGCGTAGATTTCGCATTCCATTCGTGCTGGTTGAAAAGGTCCATGGAAGGTGGGTTTAATTCTACGGCATCTCCATCTAAAATTTCTGCGTGGGATCGCGGCGAGGGTGTGCCGTGGACCTCCGGATTTCTCGTCACAAAACAGGATGCATCGGAAGTACCGTCATCCGAAGAGGAAGTTACCGATACTGCGAAATATTTTACGCTCGAGCCGGGGAAGCCGACGGATATACCAGCGTCGACAATTACAGTAAAAGCAATCGATGCATCAGTAACTCCTCCTCCTCTGTTCGACAACGTCGATGAGACTATCGTTCCTTCAGAGACGCCTTCACCGGTAGGTGAGGAATCTGTCGTCGCCTCTCCGCCGCCGAGTGGATTCGGGACGATTCGTCCGACGGTTCCCGTGGACGTTCCAACTACTACTTCTCAACCGACAGAAGGAGTGATATCTCAACAACCGCCAGGGGTCACATCTACTCCTACCGCTACCACTACCGCTACCACCACCACCACCACCACCATCGGCGCCCCTTCTCCTCCTACCTCGAAATGTTCGAGCACCGACGTCGCCGCCTGTCCTCGCGAATCGTCGCAAACGCTCGAGGCGCTCGATATTCGCGCAAACTTTAGAGCATCCACCAAAGGAACCTCCCCATCAAGCGACGGACGTCAACTCACCGTCTCCGGCACCGTCGTAAACTTCGGCGCGCTCGGAACCGTCTGCCTCGCCGGCGTCACCTTCCGCGTCCCGTTCGATTTCACCGTCCTCCCGGAAGGAACAAACGACCGAGCGTCTACTCGGCGCGCGCCTTCCTCCGAGTTTCTCTTCGACTGCGCCTTCCTTGGCGTCCGCTCGCGCGCCGGTCCAATCACCGACTCGCGCGAATGCGCCGACCTCCTCAAATTCGCGTTCGTTCAAGAAGAAGAAGAACAACAACAAGTCGCCCCCGGTACCTCCTACGTCCAGTTCACGCTGCGCGACGTCGCGCTCTGCCCAGACTGCTGGCTCGTCGGCGGCAAAGGAGGCGTCATTTTCTCCGTCCGGCACGTAGAGAACTTGAAACTCATCTCTTCCTCCTCGTCGTCGCCTGATGTCGTCGTCACCGTCGCGGAAGAAGACGCGTGCCGAGACGCGTTCTGAGAGTATTTTTTTGTTACCACCCCCTGAGAGACTTTGAAAAAAAGAGAGAGACACAGTTGTAATTTAGAAACAAATTTTCCATATACACAACACACTTTATCAACTAAATCAAGTCAGATCGCTCTCCTGGATCTCCTCGTCATGGGGTGCTGCGTCTCTAAAGCGCCGCCGCCGCTTCAGGAGGAGGAGAAAAGAGGAGAGATCGGCTCGAATAAAGCGAAGAGGAAGAGAGGAAAAGAGGAGAAAGATCCGATTGCATCGACTTTGAATTCGTTGAAGGAGAGGAAGAACGCGGCATCGATTAAGAATAATAGTAATATTAATTCAAACGCTTCGACGAAAATCTCTTCTTCTTCTTCTTCTTCTTCTTCACCTTCTTCTTCCTCGCGCTTAGAACTCATCCGCGCGTGGAGCGGAGAGACGCGCGCGGCGAGCGCATCGACAACAACAACAACAAGTACCGCTGCGAATGCAAAAACGGAGGAGGAGATGAGCGATTTTTTAATCGCCAAAATGCTCTTCGAGGACGATTTAGAAGACGAGGATCGAAGACGGAAAATCGAAGAGGACAGCGATTACTTACTCGCGCGTTCGCTCGACGAAAGTGAACGAATAGATGCAAATAGAGACGATGGTGCTGGTAGAAAAAACAACAATAACAACATTAATTATAACAACAACAACGGCGAGAACGAATCGTACGAGGTGATATTAGAGCGATGGAAACGACGGGTCGGTCAGGAACGGATAGAGAGTTGGTCGCGGAAGTTGGACGGCGTGGTGCGGGAGAAGGTTTCGAACGCGCCAGTGAGCGGCAAAGGTAGGAGAGCGAAGAGGCAAATATCGGTGCCGATAACGCCGAGGAGGAACCAGGACGAGGATTTGCGTATCGCGTTGCAGCTGAGCAGAGAGGATAGCGAGAAAGTGGAGAGAGATCACGACGTGTTGCTGCAGAGATTAGACGCGTATGGGTTGAGAGAGAAAGTAGTTTCCGGGGACGGGAATTGTCAGTTTCGAGCGCTGAGCGACCAGTTGTTTCGGACGCCGGAGTTTTACGAAGAGGTGAGGAAGAACGTGGTTGGGCAGTTGAGGAAACACGCGTCGAGGTACGCGGCGTACGTCGTCGCGGCGAACGAGGGGGATGCGCAGGGAGAGATGAGCGGTAGTAGAAATAGTAATAGCAAAGGCGGGAGCAAAAACGCGCCTTCGTCTGCGAGCTCGCAACAATCCTCGACCGAGGAAGCCAAGTCCTCGTTTTTTATGATGCAAACGGCGTATTCGAATTATTGCGACGATATGGCCTCGGATGGGACGTGGGGTGATCACGTCACGTTACAAGCCGCCGCGGATCTATATGGCGCGCAGATTACCGTAGTCACCTCGTATTTAGATAACGGCGTCTTGGAAATCACACCGATTCGACCGTCGTCGTGGAACAACAAAAGCGGCGATGCGTCACCTCCGGACGACGGAAAGAACTCGTCCTGGTCTGAAAAGTTTGGCGAGAGGAATTTATGGTTGAGCTTTTGGGCGGAAGTGCATTACAACAGCGTCTATCCGAAGCTAGAGTTTCGCACGCCGGAGAGCGGAAAGAAGAGCGGCGAAGGAAAAGGAGTCACCGCTGGAGGAGATCGCGGAAATGGAAGCACTGACGGGGATGCCAACGCCAGTAGAAACAATAACAATGACAACAACAATAACGCGAACACTAATGATAGCGTTGATAGCAGTGGCACGAGTAAAGGAGTTTCTCGAACGGCTATTCGCTCCCAAGCTTCGAAGCAAAACGACGCCGCTTTGCGCATCCAAACCTCGTTCCGAGGTGTGCAGGCGAGAAAGAAAGCCACCAATTCTCGACAGTTGCTGCAACGCTCCATTGAAATGTTGAAGATTCACGACGCGGCAGCGACCATCCAACGCGCCTATCGCGTGCATCGAGCTGAACGCATCGAGCGAAAAGAACAAGAAGAGTACGAAAAAGTCATGCAACGCATCGCGAGCAACACTCCGGAAAAGTTTCGCTCGCCAGAGTTCTACTCGTCTCCTTTGCGCGATTTGCGAGGCTTCGAGCAACGCGAACTTTTCAAATCGCCGAAAACGCCCGAGGAACGAAAACGTGATTTTCTAAAAAACCAGCGCGAGTTTGAGGAGAAGACGGCCGCGATTAAAATTCAAAAGGTATTCCGAGGCGTTTTGGAGAGAAAGCGCATGCTCGACGCCTCGGACGATCCGGCGAAGAAGTTACAAGCGTTAGTCCGAACTGAAATGGCCATGAACGCCTACCGAGAGTTGAAATCGAAACAAACCAACGCGGCGATGAAAATGCAAGCGTTAGTCAGAGGCGCGATTGCCCGAAAACGCTTGAGAGAAGCTAACGAAGCGGCTTTGAAAATTCAATCGATGGTGAAAATGCACGCGGCGAAAAAAGATTTGCGCGAGATGAAAGCGAAACGACTGGAAGCTGCGAAGAAATTGCAAGCGCTCATGCGAGGCACGATTGCCCGAAAACGCTTGAAAGAAGCCAACGACGCGGCGATTAAGATTCAATCGATGGTTAAAATGCAAAAAGCAAAGAAATCGTTGCAAGAGTTGCACATCAAACGAAACGAGTCCGCGTTGAAGTTGCAAGCGATGATGCGAGGCGTCCTCGCTCGAAAGCGCTTAGCCGAAGCGCAGCAGGCTGCGATTAAGATTCAATCGATGGTGAAAATGCAAAAGGCAAAGAAGGAGTTCCGAGATTTACAGGAGCGAAGGTTGCAATCGGCGTTGAAATTTCAAGCGTTTACGAGAGGCGTCCTCGCTCGCAAGCGATTCAACGAGACGAAATCGGCGGCGATTAAAATTCAATCCGTGTTTAAAATGACGAAAGAGAGAGAAGAGTTTCAGAAGCAACGCCGGGCGACTTTGGCGATTCAAGCGCGAGTGAGAGCGGCGCTCGTAGGTCGCAACGAACGCGAAACGTTTCGAGAGAAGCGAAACGCCGTTCGCAAAATCCAATCGTTGTTTCGAATGGCCATCGAGAAGAAGCGATATGAGGAAACGAGAGACGCAATCGTCAAGATGCAATCTCTTGCCCGCATGAATATGGCAAAGCGCGAGTTTGAGCTGTTGAAGAAACAACACGCGAGTGCCAAAAAGTTGCAAGCTATTTATCGTGGTCAGCTGGTGCGCAAACGGCAAAACGAGCTGAAACGCAGAGCGGTGGCCATTCAATCCGCGTTCAGAGGGTATCAAACGCGGAAAAAGTACAACTTGAAATCGTATTACGTCGGGTGGGAAGCTGCAAACAAGACGACGTGGTCTGGAAACTCATCATCGGACGAAGAAGACGTCGAGTGGACGAGAGAGTATTATTTGAAGTCGTACTCCAACAAGGAGGCGTTCGAGGAACACCACGAGAACATGGTCAAAGCTGGTATTTTACCGCCGAAAACGGGCGAACCGTTTTCACCGCGCACGAGTTTGGCGTTTAACAACGGCCTGAACCATCATCGCGATAACCTCGAATCGCATCCGGCGCCGATGTCGCCTCCGAGACGACGCAAGAGGGGGAAGAGAAACTGGTCCAGACGACTCATCGGTCGTCGACGAAACGGTCGCGGCAGTTTTGATTTCGAAAGCAGCGACGAAGAGGACGATTCCGCCGCCGAGAAAGAATTTCAAGAACCAAACTCCGTTTTAATCAAGACCATTTCGAAAAAGTCCGGCCACACGGTTCTGGTCCGCAAATCCATCGACCTCGAAGCGTCTTCGGCGATGAAGAGGAAACTCGCCTTTGAGTTTGATCAAATAGAAAAAGAGAGGAGAGAGACAGAGTTGAGAGAGATGGAAAAGGAAAAGAAGCGGTTACGAAACGCTCAAAAATCAACACCGCGACGAATTAAAGACGCGCTGAAAAGCGCGTTCGTCGACAAACCCGCGCGAATGGCGCAAACGACTTTTAAAATCCTCACGAGCAAACACGCCATGGAGCTCGCGTTGAAATCCGCCATCGCGTTCTTTGCCTTTGACGCCATCAAAACGGTACATTCGAACCATCGAGAGCGCGTTCGAAGACACCGTTTCGGTCGCGAAGACAAACCGATTTTAGTGATTAAAACCTCCGCGGCTTTCGATGACGCGTCTTCAAAGAAAAAGAACCGCGGCGGCCGCTTTTTCGGCGCGACGACGAGAACCAAAGCCGTGTTACCGAGCGACGCCTTGTTGCCCGACTACGTCGCGAAAAGGAGCATCGTCAGAAACAGCCGCGCGCGAAGCGACGAGAAAATGTAGTAGCAAAAAAGGGAGCAAAGAAAACGTACCTACCTTGTATGTAAGTTAGTGTGTTGTATTTTAACGAAAATGTGTACAAAAGACAAAATCAGCGCGCGCGCTTTTAAAATCAAAACAGTGTTATTATTATTACATCGTTCGTTTTACATCCCTTTGCGCTTTCTACGCGTGCGCGGTAGTAGTCGCGCGTTACTTCTTTTCCTGCTTCTTCGTCTTCTGAATCGGCTTATTAAATATCGCCTCGTCTCTCTTGCGCATCTCGTCTTGCGCATCCGCGCCTGGTTTCAGCCCAAACGTGGTGGCCACGAGAAATCCCCCCCCTATTAAAATTGCCAGAGCGAAAATCGCTCCGGTCGGCGCCTCGACGTCGCCCGGATTGCTCTCGCTCAAGTCGCCCAGAAGTTTGTTAGTAAAACTGGTTAAAGTCGTTGATGACGAATTCGTCGTCGTCGTCGTCGCGGCAGCAGCGCTCGTCAAACCGATGAACGCGATGTCATCGAGTAACGAAATCAAGAATATCCCGAGCGCGTTTTCGCCCATCCCAGCTCTCGTCGTCGTCCTCGTTTTCGGGGCGGCGACGACTCGTCTCCTTTGACGCCTCGATGGTGATGACAATTGGAAAACGATGGCATTTTCCCGGCAAAGAATTCGCTTTTTTTGCGAAAGAGCAGAACGGGAGGAAAACGACGCAGAGGAGGACGGGTGAGCGGCGGCGTTTAAAAACAGCATCATAATCTCTCTCTCTCTCTCTCTCTCTCTTTTCGATTTGTACTCACGAGAGAAGACGCTCGATGATGGTGACGATGATATTTGTGAAAGAGGTTTTTAGGTTAAAAAAGTGCTCAAAAAGTGCTTTTTAGATATTTTTTCTCAACCCTAAACCCTAAACCATCATCCTTCGTAATTTGAGAAGACGAAAGAGAGAGAGAGAGAGACGAAGAGCGCCAGAGAAAGACGCGTTTGCGCGCGGATTTTTATTTACGAAGAGAGAGTTTTATTACGAGCGTCGTCGCATACATGTCTGGAGGAGGAGGAGAAGAAGCTGCTGCCGCTGCCGCCGCTGCCGCGACCTCCTCCTCCTCCTCCGGGAAGAAAAGAATGTCAAACATCGAATCGCTTCTCGTGCACACGATGCCGCTCGTGCGATGCGTTTCGTCGAGAACGAAGAGCGGGAAGAAGAAGAAGAAAAAAGATTTCGCGCTGAAAGAACTGTGGCGCGCGTTTCACGAGACGAGCGCGTTCGGGTGCGAAGTGCCGCTGGAGATGCAACGACGGAGCGGAAGAAGAAAGGATTGCGAAGAAGAAGAAGAAGGCGAAGAGGAAAACGTGGAGGTGATTGCGCAGTATTACGCGAGTTACATAAGCGCGTTTCAGATTTTCGAGAAGACGACAAAGAAGAAAGGAAAGAAGAAGAAGAAGAAGAGGGATAGCAGTAGGGGCAGAAATAAAGCGTCCGCGCAGTACTTTGAGTCTTTGGCGCCGTATTCGAGACCGCCTTTGACGGACGTCATCGAGCGGCTCGCCGAGGAGAACGAAAAAGTGCAAAGTTTGAAAGCGTCGGAGATTGATCGAGAGAAGTCGTGGTTTTGTTTCGCGTGGTATCCGATTTATAGGATACCGCAAGGGACGAGTCGGACGGATATTCAGGGGTGTTTTTTAACCTACCACGGGTTGAATCATTTAGACATAGAGGACGAAGAGGACGAAGAGGAGGAGGACGGAGACGATAGCGATGGAGAGGAGGAAGAAGAAGAAGAAGAAGAAGAAGAAGACGACGAAGAAGCAACAGACAAGGACGAAGCAGGTGACAAGAACGGAACGACACCAATCAGAGGGCTGCCTCCACCTCCACCCGCCTCTTTGACGCTTTCCGGTGAAACTAGACTGCAAAGGCGCATCGAAGACGCCAAGAAGAGCGTCGCCGTGCTCGAAGAGGACGGAAAGGGTACCGCCGCGACGACGGCAACCGCCAAAGAAGGTAAAGAAGAAGGTAAAGAAGAAGAAGAAGAAGAAGAAGAAGAAGAAGAGCACGCGTTCATCCCGCTCAAGCCGTTCGGTTTGTGCTGTTACAAAACCGACCCAGAAATCTGGGAAGAATCCGACGAGGCTGAAAACGCTCGAACCGCGGCTATGATCGACGGCGCGTACGCCTTCTTGAGGAGCATAGAAGTCATTCATCCCGACTACGAGTTCTTTTCTCATCACGGATGATAGATAGTAAACAAAGATGATATGCATAATAGATGAGCGCGTTTTTAGAATTAAAAAAGAGAGAGAGCACGTACTGTTTTCCACAGGAACTAAACGCGCACGCGTACGTTTAACACTTTACTAAGAAAGACTTTCGCATCGAATCGAAATGAAACGAAAAAAATTTTCAAACTTTCGCGTCATTACTAAAATATTTTAAGATAAGCGGATCGGATGCGTAAAACTCCGCGCGCGAGAAGACGCGTCCACCCCGTGCCCGCTTGACAGGTTCACAGAGTTTTGCGAGAGACGACGGTTTGCTCCTCTTTTTGCATTTATACATCGAGAGTCTCTCCAGAGCATTTTTGAAAAATGCGCAACAGCGCGATGCTCCTTCTCGTGTCGAACGCGATGCACGTTTACCAAAAACGCGACGACGAAGAAGACTCGCTCCTCGCGGGGCTCACCGAACGGGGAGAAGCTGCGCTGAGAGAGAAGCTGAATTCTGTCCTGCGACTGTGCGAATCGAGCGCGAGGATGAAAGCAAAGGTGAAAGAATTTTTCGCGTCTTCGAGGAATGATTATTTCAAAGAAAACTTCCTGTTTGAGGATGGACGCGGAGAGGAGACGACGGAGATTGCGGCGGTGTCGTGGTTTCCCCCGGTTGTCGCGGGTATCGATAAGAAAGAGGTCGATTTTGGTCCTGGTCTCGTGCCGTGGACGAAAGCGTCTTGTTCTTCTTCTTCTTCTTTTTCTTCTTCGTCGTCGGCGTCGAGTAACGACGCGTCCGTGGGCGAACGGTTGCGACTGACGCGGAGTAAGCGCTCGATGCGAGCGAAGAAAACGGCGGAAGATTTGTTCAATGAAGAAGTGCAGACGCCGACGAAAAAGAAGAAAACGGGAGGTGGGAAAAGAGTGGGTACGAGTGATGGCGAAAACGAGGGATTGCTCATGACATCGTTGCAAAGAGGCGCGGCGACGGAGGCGATGAAGTTAGTCGACCAGGTGAAAAGGAAGGAATTGAGCGCGATGGATATCGTGTGCGTGGTTCCGATTGTAGTAGCGAACGATGATGATGATGATGCAAATGGTGGTGCTTTATTTGATATGAACGATCCGAATAAATGGCCCAAGGGTCTCGTACTCGCGCACGGCGTCGTGAAAAGAGCGAAAGAAAAGCTCGGTGGCGAGAAGGTGCGGGTGAAAATCGTTCCGGTTTATATCATCGCGGATGAAGAAGACGAAGAAGATGATGGAAGGAAAACATCGATAGACTCTAAAGCATCTGAAAAGAGGACGGCGAGAGAGGCGCTCATCAACGCGCGCTTAGAGCACGTCTCAAACATCTGGGGTTTCACGAATACCGTCGTTGGATCATCACATGCCGAACCCGTCACCGTGAGCGACGCGTCGGTGATGTGGCGAGGAAAGCTTCTCCTTGGCGGTGGATTGAAAACGAAACTCTCATCGAGCGCGAAGAACAAAAACAAGAGTAAGAATAACAGCAGTAAATATAAAACTCACGATCGGTGCATAGCCACGGTGGAAGTTTCGAGAGAGTGTTTGCAGTGTATCATGCCGTTTCTTCCCATAGAAGAAACGTCGTTGGATATCGTCGACAACGGTGAAGAAGTAAATGAAGAGCGCAATGGGGAAACGAAAGCGATTAGTAAAAAAACATCGGTGACGAAGAAAGCGACAACGACGACGACGACGACGACGGCAAAGAACAAGAAGAGGAATTACATCAGCAGAAAAAACGAAGGCGGAAAAGACGAAGACGAAGAAGAAACGGTGCTCAAAATCAACGACATCGTTCTCATGAGCGCCATCGATGCGATCGATATTGACTCTTCTGAGGCCCCGAAACACGTCTCGTTTTCTCCATATCCTATTCCATCAGAAAGTGACGTAAACAAATTTTCATCGAATTGGATGTCCGCGTACGCGTCGTTCTGTGCAAAGAAGCACGACGAAGGTGTTCCCGGTGAGTGTCCAGTTTTACTCTGCTCCATCGCGACGGCGATGCCAATGGTTGTAGCTTCCGACAAAAATGGTTCCGTCGGTACTAAAGAGAAAGGTGGTAAAGCAGCTGCGCTTCTGAAACACACGAACAAGTACTTTCCCGTGCAATCGCGAGACGAGCGCGTGTTTGTTTTAGCGCCGGTCTTCTCAAAGACGAAAAAGACGACATCGGTGACATTTAGATTGGTCAAGTTGGTTGACCCGCGAAGCGCCTTGGAACGAAGAGTTCTTTTTGAAAGCGGAAGCGGCGACGGCAGAATGGATTACTACTCTTCGCAAGCTGCACCCCTCGCGCTCCCAGGTTCGGACAACCGGCGTCTGTCTGCAGAAGAGGAACGCGTGGAAGAGGCTTTGAAAACCGTGGCGAGAATGGTCGTCGCGCGTGGACGAGGTGGAAAAGGAGAAGATGGACCGGATGACTCGAAGTCAAACGAAGCTTCGAATGAGGATGAAACGTTCGCTAAGATTTCTGGAGTAATCGACGACTACTTTGCGAAACGAGCGAGATGTCGCGGAGGCAAAGCGTCCGAAGAAGACGAATCCATGCGTGAGTATTGCATCGCGTGGATGAGGTTTCTCTATTTAAGCAAGAAGGATGCGAGCGCGATTACCATAACGCCATCAACGAATGTTCTATCCAGCACGCGTCACCATCAACTTTCGACGAAATCGAATGGTGAAAAACGCAACGACGAGGAAGCGGAGCGCAACGAATGGAGACGTTTCTACGACGCACTCGAAAAATCCTCCAAGGAAACCGCGGACGATATTCGCCACGACGTCTCGTTGGTAAGAGTCTTGCATTCAGCAGCCATGGATTGCGAAAGAAAACTCGAAAACTCGGAAACGGTTTCGAGGTTGTTACGCTCGCGCACGCCTTCGACAGTGCACAACAACGCGTCGTTGAAAAGAAGAGCGGAAGGGAAAGACGATGGTAAGAGGAGGAAAAAGACAGGAGAAAAGAAGGGCGCAGCGGCGACGAAAAAGGCAAATAAGAATACCAACACGACAACCGCAACCTTGAAAACGACGACGACAGCGACAGCATCCAAGGACGCGAGTGATAAACCCGTAAAGCTGCGCGTCGGCGGTGGTGGTGGTGGTGTCGTTGCCGGCGGATTGAAAAGACACGCAACGTATGCAAACAATCCAACGACGACCAACACTACGAATTCTTCGGCGGAGGAGATGCGCAAGCGCAAACTCAAAGCCGCGACTATGGCGCACAATACGACAACGATTGCGAGTGGTATGAGGTACAACAGGAGTAACGGTCCTTCGAATGGCTCTGTATTAGTCGCCGCGGCGACGATGAGTACGGACGAAGCGTCGTTGGAGGCTTGGAAATACGGAATGCACCGAACGGCAGCCAACGCGCAAGGTCCAACTTCTTTCAGCGGCTTGGGTCTAAATAATAACAACAATACCAATACTGCTTCGTTGTCGCAACAAAGGCCAAGCGAGTCCGGCGCTGGAAGTGGCGCTATCGGTGCTCGAGGCACAATTATGTGTCCAAATTGCAACGCGGATTTGAAAGTGAGCGGAGGGATGAAATTTTGCTGCTTCTGCGGCGGGACTTTGCATTGAAGATGAGAGAAAAAAAAACAACTTTTAGCGCGAATAGATGTAATCTCATAGACACACGGTAGTTCATTCAAGTACACTTCGTAGTAGTAGTGATGTGTTTTTCTTTTGACAATGTTATTGTTAGTACACGATATACAACAGCAAATTATGTTATACAGCTTCATCATTTGTATAAAATACATCTCTCTCTTCTCTTCTCTCTCTCTCCGGTTACGAAAAAGCCGCTCTTTCCAAGCATCTTCTCCATAAGTACGGCAAAGTTTCCGTAAACTTTCCGTACGGAAAGTACTTTGCCACGCGTTCACCCTTTTTGAGTAGCGATAGCGTCACCTCGTCGTCCATCCCCATCAGCTGCGCGAACTGAACGTCGTCCGAATACCCCAACGCCGATGAAATGTTGTCCGTGTTCCTCGTCGCTAACAAGATCTTCACGTGAGAGTTTTGATTGTCTTTCTTCCTCTCTCGTATGCTCTTCAAAGCGAACGCTAAACCGTCCGCAAAACTCTCATCGGTCTCCTTTTTCGTCTCGAACAACACCCCTTTCCCGCGATCGATGTTTAAATACGCCCCTCGGACGAGTTTCGCGCCTAAAACAAACCCCTCGCTCTCCGCGGTCGCGATGTCTCGTTTCAACTTTTCCACGCTATCCTTGCGATACATTTGATACGTTTTATACACCGCCGCGTTCTTCGTGTCACCGTCGTTCTCACTCTTATTCATCGCTCGCATCAGCATCAAGCTCACGGCGTCCACTTGCTCGTTCAAGAAATCTTCCTCTGCGTCTACGCACAACCCGCTCGCCCCAACCTCTCGCGCCGCTTCGGCGACATCGATCGTCAAACGTTCGCACAAACTCTCGTTAAACGTCGCCCCGAGCGCGGATAACTTCAGCGCGTGCATCTCGCTCGGGA
>Ga0255766_10002069_pt1 | contig 18037 bp, 20 predicted proteins | sample 071ome_23_FD_179966 | JGI IMG/M metagenome (GOLD analysis project Ga0255766, IMG submission 179966) | Coastal salt marsh microbial communities from the Groves Creek Marsh, Skidaway Island, Georgia - 071403BT metaG (version 2) | ecosystem: Environmental > Aquatic > Marine > Intertidal zone >... | reverse complement strand
TTCAAAAAAATCTTGAAGAAACTAAAGAGCAATTAAAAAAAATTAACTCATAATCCCCTTACAATTTTTCAAAAAAACTATAGATTGTAAAAATGAATTCTATAGTAATTGGCTCTGGATTTGGTGGTATTGCTGCTGCATTACGATTAAAAGCTAAAAATCATAAAGTTACACTAATTGAAAAACATCCTGATCTAGGAGGTAGAGCAAGAATATTCAAAAAAAATGGATTTACTTTTGATGCAGGACCTACAGTCATAACTGCACCTTATCTAATTAATGAACTATTTGAATTATTTAATAAAAGAGCTCAAGATTATATAGAACTTAAACCATTGGATATTTGGTATCGATTTGTTTTTGAAGATGGGTCAAAATTTGATTATTCCGGAAATGAAAATGAAATGAAACTTCAGATCAGTCAAATACAAGAAGAAGATGTTAAAGGATATGAAGAATTAGTAAAATTTACTAAAAAAATTTTTGATGTTGGTTTTTTAGAGCTTGCTGACATCCCTTTTAATAATCCAATAACTATGTTGAAACAATTACCCTCGTTATTGAAACTTAAAAGTTATAAATCCGTATACGCATTAGTATCATCTTATATTAAAAATGAAAAATTAAGACGTATGTTGAGTATGCATCCACTTTTAGTAGGGGGTAATCCTTTTACCACTACTTCAATTTATGGGTTAATTCTGTATTTAGAAAAAAAATGGGGTATTCATTATTCAATGGGTGGAACTGGGAATATAATCAATGGACTTGAAAAGTTGATGAATGAAGTTGGAATAAATATTATCAAAGGCAAAGAAGTGAAAAAAATATTAACATCTAAAAATATTATCAATGGAATTGAGCTTGATAATAATGAAATAATAGATGCAAATAATGTGGTCTGTAATGCTGATCCTCCAGCAGTATATGAAAAATTACTAGACAATAAAAATTATAGTCCCCTATTCAAATGGAAAACGAAAAGAATGGAATATTCTATGGGTTTATTTGTTTATTACTTTGGTACAAAAAAAAAATATGAAAATATCAAACATCACACTATTAAATTTGGTGATAAATACAAAGAACATCTAGATGATATATTTAATAATAAAAAACTAAACAACGATATAAGTTATTATCTTCATCGACCAACAGCTACAGATACTTCTATGGCTCCTGAAGGGCATGACTGTTTTTATGTTTTGGTTCCAGTTCCAAATAATCAATCAAAAATTGATTGGGTTTCTGAAGGTGAAAAAATTAAAAATCTTGTAATTGATAAAATGGAAACACATCTAATGCCAAATCTAAGAAGTAACATTGTAGAAGAATTTTACTTAACGCCTGATTATTTTGAAAAAGAACTAAATACTAAATATGGCTCGGGATTCTCAATCCAGCCAAAATTTACTCAATCTGCTTATTTTAGATTTCACAATAAATCAGAAATTTATAATGGACTATACTTCGTGGGTGCTGGAAGTCATCCTGGTGCTGGAGTGCCTGGAGTACTTTCATCTGCAAAAGTTCTTGATAAATTATTATAATGTTAACCAAAAATTATCTTTCAACATACGCAAAATCATTTAATTGGGCAGGATTTTTTTTACCAAAAAAGACATACGTAAAATGTTCAGCCTTATATGACTTTTGCAGAACAGTAGATAACATAGCTGATGAAAACAGTTCTCTTGTGACTAAAAAAAATAATTTTTTAAAATTTAAATCTGAATTTAATAATAAAAATTTTGCTAATCCTGTTATTGGCAATATGTGGAAATTAATTGATGAATTTAAAATTTCTTTAATAATTATAAATGACTTATTCGATGGAATAGAAAGTGATATTAAAGAAAAAGTAGTTTTAGATAATAAAAAAGACTTATTGATTTATTCATATCGAGTAGCGGGTACAGTAGGTTTAATGATGGCTAAAGTCTTAAAAGTAAAAAATAAAGATGCCTTAAAATCAGCTATAAACCTCGGTATTGCAATGCAGCTCACAAATATTTGTAGAGATGTAGTTGAGGATAAGATGAATAATAGATTTTATATAGTTGAGGATTTTGACGTTATTAAATCAACTATAAACTTATCAAATATTTTTTATGATATTTCTTTTTGGGCCATAAAAGAAATTCCACTTTCATTTCGATTTTCAATACTTGTGGCTCGTAGAGTTTATAAACGAATTGGTCACAAAATCTCAAAAAAAAATAATTTAGCTGAGTATCAATCTGCTAAAAAAATTTATGTGACCAAAATAGAAAAAATTTATGAAACTATAATGTCAATTATTGATTTATTGAAACTTAACTTTGTTAAAAAAAAAAACTATAATGTTGATAAAGATGTAGATTTAATTAATGAAGAATTATTTATAAATGAAAGAATTTGACTATGTTATTATAGGTGGTGGCTGTGCAGGATTGTCTCTTGCATATGAGCTAGATTTACATGATAAATTAAAAAATAAAACATTAGCAATAATTGATCCAAGAAAAAATTATGAAAGAGACAAAACTTGGTCTTTTTGGAAATTTAATAATCATAACTTTGAGGATTGTGTAATCAAAAGTTGGAAAGATTTCTCAATTAATTTTCCCCAAAAAACAAAGTTTGTGAGATGTGATCAAACTCCCTATCAATCAATAGATAGTGGTCTTTTTTATAAAAAAATAATTAATAAATTGAGACTAAATAAAAACATTCAATTTTTTAAAAATGTTAACGAAATTAACATGGAAAATGGATTTATATTTAATAGCGTTTCAACCACAAACCATTCCAAAAGTCAATTATGGCAACATTTTATGGGCTTTGAAATTGAAACATCTAAAAATTTTTTTGATGAAGAAATATTTAATTTGATGGATTTTAACTGTGAGCAGAACGGAGAGGTTCATTTTTTTTATACACTACCTTTCTCTAAAACTAGAGCTTTAGTTGAAACTACATGGCTTTCAAAATTAAATAGAAATGAACTTTTAAATTATGAAGAGCAACTTAAAGATTACGTAAATAATAATTTGAATATAAAAAAATATAAAATCATTTATTCTGAAAAAGGAGCAATACCTCTTTTCCAGCAAAAAAATATTAAAAGGGCGAATGAAATGTATATAGGCACTGCTGGAGGAATGACCAGACTGAGCACAGGGTATACTTTTTTAAATATTCAAGATCAAAGCAAATACATAAGAGAAAATATTGATAATATTAATAATGTTGAAATATTCAAAATTAATAAAAAGTATAATTTATTAGATAATATATTTTTAAATGTATTATCTAATCATCCTGAAAAAATGCCAAATATTTTTTTTAAACTATTTAAAGCTCCACCTAAAACTATTATTAATTTTTTATCTAATAAAAGTTCCTTTTTTGAGGATTTATCTATTATTTGGAAATTACCAAAATTAATTTTTTTAAAAAATCTATTTAAATAATGAATAATTTTATAAATAAAATTAACTCAATTCATTCTTTAATTTTTTTTTTAGCAGCTACTATTTATTCTATTTCTGTATATAAATTCAAATTAATGCAGCTATCACCTTTGATGTGCTTTTTTTTAATACTTATTATTGGCGTCTCACATGGTGCCTATGATCACATCAAAGGCAGATCTTTACTAAAAATTTATAACATTAATAATATTTTTATATTTTATCTAAGTTATATTTTAGTTGGTTTAATTGTTATCTTTACTTGGTTTGTGACACCCTCAATTTCATTATTAATTTTTTTAATTTTTGCAAGTTTTCATTTTGGAAAAGAAGATTCTCAATTTTTATTAAAGAAGAGGTCAATTACTTATTCAATCTTTTTTGTGTTTAAAGGATTGCTTGTAGTAACTGCCCCACTTTATTTTAATTTTGTAGAAACTATAAATATATTTAAACTTCTTTTAATAGAAAATGAAAATTTTTATAGATATCTTGATTGGATCGAGTCTAAAAATATTTTAATAACTATAATCAGCTTAAGTTTTTTAGTAAATATTTTATTAACAATTGTCAATTTCAAGATTTCAAATTTAACTTTATTATTAGATTTTGCCTCAATATTGATACTAAATTATTTCTTATCACCACTAATAGCATTTACGATATATTTTTGTTTTCTTCATTCTATTAGGCATATCATTGCTATTGCAAATGAAGTTAATAATAGAAATTTTTATGATGGCTTAAAAGAATTTATCAAAAAAGCATCCACTCTAGCGATTGTAACGGTAATTTTATTTATTTTGGCGCTTATTATTACATATAATTATTTCGAAATTAATGATGCAATTTTAAAAATTATATTTATAGGTTTGGCGTCTTTAACCTTTCCACATATATTGCTGGAATATCTTTTAGAAAAAAATGAAAAGTAATGAAATAAAAGTATTATTAGCAGCTCCCAGAGGATTTTGTGCTGGTGTAGAAAGAGCTATAGAGATTGTAGAAAAAACAATTGAAAAATATGGAGCACCTGTATTTGTAAGACACGAAATTGTTCATAATAAATTTGTTGTAGATAGCTTAAAAACAAAAGGGGCTGTTTTTATAGAAGAATTAGATGAAATAGATGATTTGTCTCGACCAGTCATTTTTTCTGCGCATGGTGTCCCAAAAAGTGTTCCCGAAAATGCTAAAAACCTTAACATAAATTATATTGATGCAACTTGTCCTTTAGTTTCCAAGGTGCATAGGGAAGCTGAAAATTTACATAAAGCTGGATATCATTTAATTTTAATTGGTCATAAGAATCATCCTGAAGTTATTGGTACTATGGGACAACTACCAGAGGGTTCTATTGATCTTGTGCAAAATGAAGAAGAAGCTGAAAAATATAATACAACAAAAAAACAAAAGCTTGCTTATGTAACTCAAACTACCCTTTCGGTTGATGATACCATAAACATAATTCAAATTTTAAAAAAAAAAATTCCTAATTTGAAAGAACCTATTAAAGAAGACATTTGTTATGCAACAACAAATAGACAAAAAGCTGTTAAAAATATTGCAAGTATGTGTGATATGTTTTTTGTAATTGGTAGTCGTAATTCATCTAACTCAGTACGATTAGTCGAGGTAGCTAAAAAATCAGGATGTGAAAATTCTTTTTTAATTCATTCAGAAAGTATAATTCCGTTTGATGCAATTCAAAAAGCCAAAACTATCGGAATATCTTCTGGTGCATCTGCTCCAGAGATATTGGTTACAAATTTCATTAATGAATTAAGAAAAAAAATATCTTTTAAAATTGAAGAAGTAGAGATAATTAAAGAAAATATAGTATTTAATATCCCAAAAAAACTTAATTAAATGGCAGTTTATACAAAAATTTATAAAGAAGATATTTTAGCTTTATCTAAAAAGTATTCTCTGGGAAATATAGACACCTTCTCAGGAATAAAAAAAGGTATAGAAAATACAAATTATTTACTTAAATCAAAAAAACAAAAATTTATTTTAACAATTTTTGAAAAAAGAGTTATTAAAAAAGATATTCCATTTTTCATGAAATTAATGGATTTTTTAAATAAGTCTAAAGTGATTTGTCCAAAGCCACTGAAGCATCATGGCAATAAATACCTAACTCTTATTAATAAAAAATCTGCTTGTATTGTCTCATTTTTAGAAGGAAAGGATAAAAAAAGTTTAAACAATAATGACTGTTATATAGTTGGAAAGCACATAGCAAAAATGCACCAAAATACCAGTAAAGCCAAACTTTATCGGAAAAATTCAATGGGCATTAATAATTTAGGAAGCTTGATTAAAAATACTAACTTTAAATTAATAAATCTAGATAAAAACTTCAAAAATTTTATAAGTTCAAATTATTTTCAAATCAAAAAAAATTGGCCACAAAAATTGCCTTCTGGCATAATACATGGAGATTTATTTATAGATAACATCTTTTTTAATAAAAAAAAGTTTTCAGGATTTATTGATTTTTATTTTTCAGCAAATGATTTTTTTATGTATGAAATTGCAATTTGTGTGAATGCTTTATGTTTTGATGAAAAGAATAAAAAATTTATATTAAATAAAAAAAAAGTTACCAATTTAATTAATGGTTACGAAACAATAAAAAAAATTTCTGATAAAGAAAAAAATTCTTTAAATATTTTATGCAGAGGTGCAGCGTTGAGGTATCTTTTGACACGAGTATATGATTTTATTAATACGCCTAAGACAGCATTAATTAAGATAAAAGATCCTAAAGAATATTACCAAAAACTTCAAATCCATAATAAATTAAACTCTTTTAGGGATTATATTAATTAATGATAAAAATTTACACTGATGGATCTTGTATTAATAATCCTGGAAATGGAGGATGGGCTGCAATAATTAATGATGAGGGTAATATCAAAAAAATAAGTGGGAGTGAAAAAAACACTACAAATAATAAAATGGAATTAATGGCAACCATAAAGGCATTAAAAACTATAAATAAAAATAAAAAAATACAAATTTTTACTGACTCCAAATATGTCAAGCTTGGCATAACTGAATGGATACACAAGTGGGTCAAAAACAATTGGCAAACTTCAAAAAAAGAAGATGTAAAAAATAAAGAATTATGGATTCAATTATATGAAATTACAAATTCTCTAGACGTAGAATGGCAATGGGTTAAAGCTCATGCGGGTAATTTACTCAATGAAGAGGTAGATTTTTTAGCAAAGAAGGCGGCCCAATCTAACTAGATCAATTCTAAAAAGTTTTCTGCTGCAGAAATTTCACAGGCCCCTGTATCTTCTTCTTCCTGTAATTTAATAACTTTTAAATTGTCAACTAACATAGTGTATCTATTAGATCTTATTCCAAGACCTCTAGCACTTTTATCTACCTCAGCACCAATTGCCTTTGTAAAATTTAGAAAAGGATCTCCTACCATTAAAATTTTATCACCAACATTATTTTCCTTACCCCAGGCATTCATGACAAAAGGATCATTAACAGAAATACAAATCACAAGATCTATACCTTTTTCTCTTATTTTTTCGTAGTTTTTTATATATCCAGGTAAATGTTTCGCTGAACAAACAGAAGTGTAAGCGCCTGGTAGGCCAAAAATTATAGCTTTTTTATTTTTGAGAAATTCCTCAATTTTTTTTTGAACTGGATTACTGTTTTCAATAATAAATACCTCGGAATTAGGTACAATTTCATTCTCTTTTAACTTCATTAAATTCTCTCTTTTATGTGTTGTTTTACTTTATAAAGGTTATTTTCAATTATATCATAATTTTCTTGTTCATCCAAAATAAACTTGAGTTCTTCTGGAAGTTCCTCATTAACTCCTGTTGCTTCTAAAATAGCTTTTGGAAACTTACAAGGATGTGCAGTAGCTAATACAACATTAACTCCATCTATATTTACTTTTTCAAAAGCTCCATAACCAATAGCTGTATGAGGATCTAACATTATTTTATAATTATCATAAACATTTTTAATTATTTTTAAAACCTCTTCCTGATTTATACTTGATGATAAAAAATTTAATTTGATTTTATTCAACTCTGACTCGCCAATTTGATATTTACCAGTCTCTTTGATGCCTTTCATTATTTTATTTGTAATTAAATCATTTGACTCATTAATATCATAAATTAATCTTTCAAAATTACTTGCAATTTGAATATCCATACTAGGTGAATTTGTCTCTGAAACCTTATGAGCTTCATAACTGCCTTTAGAAATAGCCCTATGCAAAATATCATTTTCATTGGTTGCAACTATCAATTTATTTATAGGTAAACCCATTTTTTTTGCTAAATATCCTGCATAAACATCTCCAAAATTTCCAGTAGGAACAGAAAAATTTATATTTTGGTCTTTTGAGTCTAATAAAAAATAAGTGTAAAAATAATAAACTGCTTGAGCAATAATTCTTGCCCAATTAATAGAGTTTACACCTGACATATTAATTGAATTTGAAAAATCTTGATCTGCAAACATTGATTTAACCAAATTTTGACAATCATCAAAATTTCCCTTTATAGCTAAATTAAATACATTTTTTTCCTTTACCGTAGTCATTAGTTTTCTTTGGACTGACGAAACTCTGTCTTGTGGATGAAGTACAAAAATATTTATATTTTTTTTTCCTTTTATTGCTTCAATTGCAGCAGCACCTGTATCCCCAGAAGTAGCCACTACTATATTAATTTTTTTGTTTTCACTTTCTAAATAATATTCATAAAAATTACCTAGAAGTTGCATAGCAACATCCTTGAACGCTAATGTAGGACCATGAAATAATTCAAGAATTTTTCTGTCCCCTATTTGAATTAAATCGATAACATTTTTTTTTCTAAAAGCAGAATATGATTTATTAATGATTTGAGATAAATCACTTTGATTAATAAAATCTTTAACAAAAGGTTGTATAATTTCTTTTGCCAAATCTTGATAATTAAGCTCTTTTAATGAATTTAATTCTTTATCACTAAATTTGAACAATGATTTTGGAATAAATAAACCACCATCATCTGCCAGCCCTTTTAAGAAAACCTCTTTAAAACTATAGTCTTTATTATTATTTCTAGTGCTAACGTATCTCATCTAATAATTTTTTTTTCTAAAATATAAATATATTAAAAGGATTGAAATCGCTAATGAAAACCAGGTAATTGCATACTTTTTATGGTTGTTAGAAATATCAGCTGAAATTTTTACTGGTAGTGGATTTTTATAATCACCAGTTAAATATATAATATATTTTGAAAATGATTTACCTGTAAATTTAAAAATATCATCTCTATTTAATGTAAACCAATAATTACCTTCAATATCATTTTCTGGTTTGAAATAATTTGCTTTATTTTGCATTTTTAAAATACCAGTAATTTCTTCTTGGTTGATTTTATTAATTTCAGAAACATTCTTCATTTCAAAAGGTATCCAACCTCTATTGATTAAATAATTTTCTTCATTAACTAAGATGGGATTTAATACTTCAAAGCCTGGTTTGCCTTCTTGATTAAGATTGTATAGGTAAATCTGTTTTTCAAAATCAATCTTCCCAGAAGTTTTAATTTTTAAATAATTTTTTTTTTTACTTTGAGATAAAAAAACAGCTTCATTTTTTAAAGATGTATTAATTTGATTAATTAAATCTAATTTCCAATTTAATCTAACAATTTGCCAAGCGCCTAATGATAGAAAAATAAAAATAAAAAAGAAAACAAAAACAGAAAATAAAAACTTATATTTCAAAAGTTATTTCTTAACTGCCCCAAATATAAATTGCTGCAAATAGGAATAACCAAACCACATCAACAAAATGCCAATACCATGCAGCAGCCTCAAATCCAAAGTGATGATCTTTAGTAAAATGACCTAATCTTCCTCTCCATAAACAGACTGCAAGAAATATTGTTCCAACTATAACGTGAAAACCATGAAAACCTGTGGCCATATAAAAGACAGCCCCATAAATATGACCAGAATAATTAAATGATGCATGATGATATTCATATGCTTGTAAAGCTGTAAAACAAACACCGAGAATTACAGTTAGTGTTAATCCTTGAATAAATCCTTTTCTATCGTCCTCTAATAACGCATGATGCGCCCATGTAACTGTGGTTCCTGATAATAATAATATCAAAGTATTTATTAATGGAATATCCCAAGGATCAAACGTTTCAATATCTTTTGGTGGCCAGACATTACCAACAAATTCATTTGGAAATAAACTAATATCAAAATAAGCCCAAAACCAAGCTACAAAAAACATTACTTCAGAAGCAATGAATAAAGTCATTCCATATCGATGATGAATTTGAACTACTGGAGTATGATGACCTTGATGTTCAGCTTCAATTACGACATCTCTAAACCACATATAAGCTCCGTAAAGTACTAAAGCTAAACCTAAATACATTCCCCAAGAAACTTCGCTATGAAAATAATAAACAGTGCCTAACGCTAAAACTAAACATGAAAATGAAACGTAAATAGGCCACGGACTTGGATCTACTAAATGATAATCGTGTTTTTTTTCAGCTGACATATATTTAATTATGATTGTTTATAATAATCTGTCGAGAAAAAAGTATATGACATAGTAACATCTTCTAAATTTTTAGTAGTTGCATCATTTACCATCTCTGGATCCAAATAAAAAGTCATTACATAAGTGGCTTTTTCTCCTGCTTTTAGCTCTTGTTTTTCAAAACAAAAACATCCTAGTTTATTATAGTATTTGCCAAAACTAGAAGGTGAAACATTGAAGCTAGCAACTCCAGAAGTTGTTTCATCACTATAATTTTCAACTATAAATTCTATTTTATTCACCTGACCCACTTTAACATCCATAACATTCGTTTTGGCTTTAAAATCCCAAGGAAGATTGTTTACATTGGTATCAAATCTGACACTTACAATTTTATCTAATACAACCGAAGGAGCCTGTTTTGAAGTTTGGATGGTACCACCAAAACCTGTAACTCTACAAAAGATATCATATAAAGGTACAGCTGCAAAAGAAAGTCCAAGCATTAAAAAGAAAATGCCTGCAAGTAAAACTGGTGTCAGTGTTTTATTTTTCATCATAGTGGTCTGTTAAAAACTCCAACATTGTATAATGTAAATATAAACAAAAAGACCATAAATGCCAAAATAGCCAAAGCAGTTATTATATTTTTTCTTTTAGTTTTTTTATCTGGGGTTATCATAAAATTTTATCTATTAAAAAAAGTACAAACACTAAAAAAAGATACAAAATTGAGTATCCAAAAATAGATTTTGCTTTTTTTGCATCAAATTTATTTCTTTTAAATTTGTAAAGTTCATAACACAAATAATTGTAATACAAAGTTAATATAAGCGATGGAACTAAAAAAATTAGACCTACAAAATTTATTGCATAAGGTAAAATAATAACAGGCAACATCAACAAAGAATAAACAAAGATATTTAATTTCGTACTTTCAATACCATTTGTAAGAGGCAACATTGGAATTTTAGCTTTCTTATAATCATCTGATTTATACAAACTTAATGCCCAGAAATGTGAAGGTGTCCAAAAAAATATAATTAAAAAGAATGCTAAAGGTTCAACAGAAATTGAATTAGTGGCAATGGTCCAGCCAATAACAGGGGGCAAAGCACCTGCTATTCCACCAATTACAATGTTTTGTGGAGTTTTTCTTTTTAGCCAAATTGTATAAACAAAAATATAAAATAAAATTGTAAAAAGTAACAACCCTGCAGAAATTCTATTAGAGAAATAGTCTAACAATATTACTGAGACTATAGATAAAGTAGCTCCTAATATTAATGCTTGGTTTTTATTTACCTTTCCAGCTGGAATAGGTCTTAAACAAGTTCTGGTCATTAATGCATCTAAATCAGACTCGTACCACATGTTTAATGCTCCTGCAGCCCCTGCTCCAAGAGACACTAATAAGATTCCTATTATCGCATCTTTATTTGGAATTACATTTGGTGCAGTCAATAATCCAACTGCACATGTAAATATTACAAGAGACATTACTCTTGGTTTCATTAACTTAAAGAGTTCAGAAAAATTAAATAAATCTTCCTGACTTAAGTTTTTAGTCTTTGACCTAAAATTTACCATGTTAATTGGTGTCTAAAACTCTTAGCTATGAGATTTTTGTACACCCTCATCATCTTCAAATTTTGGTAACTCTTCAAAAGTATGAAAGTTAGGTGGAGATGGAACAGTCCATTCTAAAGTTGTAGCACCTTCGCCCCATGGATTTTGAGCTGCAGCTTTCTTTTTTGAAAATGAATAAATTAAATTCATAAAAAATACTGCTAACCCAGCAACTGCTATATATGAACCAATTGATGATACATAATTCCATCCAGCAAAAGCATCTGGATAATCTGCATATCTTCTTGGCATACCCGCTAATCCTAAAAAATGTTGAGGAAAAAATACTAAGTTCACTCCAATAAAAGTTAACCAAAAATGTAATTTGCCCATCCATTCTGAATATTCATATCCAGACATTTTACCAAACCAATAATAAAATCCTGCAAATATTGCAAACACCGCGCCTAATGATAGGACATAATGAAAGTGTGCAACAACATAATAAGTATCGTGCATAGCTGTATCAACACCAGCGTTTGCCAAAACTACACCTGTAACACCACCAACAGTAAATAAAAATATAAATCCTAGAGCCCATACCATAGGAGTTTTAAATGAAATTGATCCACCCCACATGGTTGCTATCCAAGAGAATATTTTAATTCCAGTTGGAACTGCAATAATCATTGTGGCTGCTAAAAAATATGCTTTCGTATCAGTGCTTAGGCCTACTGTATACATATGATGTGCCCAAACTACGAAACCAACAACTCCAATTGCAACCATCGCATAAGCCATTCCTAAATAACCAAATACCGGTTTTTTAGAAAATGTAGAAACAATATGACTAATCATTCCAAAACCAGGTAAAATTAAAATATAAACTTCTGGATGACCAAAGAACCAAAACAGATGTTGAAATAAAACTGGATCTCCACCCGTTTGTGCATCAAAAAATGCTGTTCCAAAATTTCTATCTGTTAAAAGCATAGTTATTGCTCCAGCAAGCACTGGTAAAGACAATAATAATAAGAATGCAGTTACTAAAATTGACCAAGCAAATAAAGGCATTTTATGCAATGTCATACCTGGGGTTCTCATATTTAAAATTGTAGTAATAAAATTAACTGCTCCTAAAATTGATGAAGCTCCAGCCAAGTGTAAACTTAAAATAGCTAAATCCATTGCTGGTCCTGGTTGACCTGCTTTAGACGATAAAGGTGGATAAATCGTCCAACCTCCTCCTACTCCTTGAGCACCTGGGGGGCCATCAACAAAAATTGAAACAATCAATAAAGTTAGTGAAACTGGTAATAACCAAAAAGAAATATTGTTCATTCTTGGGAATGCCATATCTGGTGCACCAATCATAATTGGAACAAACCAATTACCAAATCCACCTATCATTGCAGGCATCACCATAAAGAAAATCATAATCAAACCATGACCAGTAACTAAAACGTTATATAAATGATAGTTGCCACCTAGAATACCATCACCAGGATGCATAAGTTCAATTCTCATTAAGATAGAAAAAGTTGTACCAATAATTCCTGCAACTATTGCAAAAATTAAGTACATAGTTCCGATGTCTTTATGGTTTGTTGAATATGCCCATCTCTTCCAACCTGTTGGAGTATGATGATCGTCGTGTGATGCTGTTTGTGTATACATAGTTATTTACTCGCTAGTTTTTTATATTGATCTTTTTCTAAGGGTTCTTTTGCAAATTTTTCTTTAGCTCCTATTAACCATTCTTGGTAGTCTTCTTCAGAAACAACTCTTACAGTAATTGGCATAAAAGCATGTTTAATTCCACAAAGTTCAGAACATTGACCATAATAAGTTCCAACTTTTTCTGCCTTAAACCACGTTTCATTTATTCTTCCAGGAACTGCATCTCTTTTAACTCCAAAAGATGGGAGTGCCCAAGCGTGAAGAACATCATTTGCAGTGATTAATACTTTAATGACTTTATTTACAGGGACTACTACTTCATTATCGACCGCTAACAATCTTGGTTGATTTTCTTTAAGGTCTTTATCAGCAACCATATAAGATTCAAAAATAATATTTTCATCAGGGTATTCATATCCCCAGTACCATTGATATCCTATTGCTTTAACCGTTACATCTGCTTTAGGAATTGCATCTTGTTTATATAAAATTTTAAATGATGGAACAGCCATCACTATTAAAATTAAACAAGGTATTAAAGTCCACAAAACTTCAACAGCTACATTGTGAGTTCTTTTTGAAGGATTTGGATTTCTTGATGCACTAAATCTTATACATGCATACACCAACAAAAATAAAACGAATGCACTTATCGCAATTATGATTGGTAATAAAAGTTTGTCATGAAAATTCACAATTTCTCTCATTGACTGAGAGGCAGCATCTTGAAAACTCAATTGCCAGTTTTTCGGCTGATTAGCTAGAGCTTCTGTTACTGAAAATAAAGCTATAAATGTTAAAAAATATTTTTTCATTTAAGATGTATATAAAGCTCTTTTTAAAAAATTACACTTTTGTTTTCGCGACAATTTATCAAAAAATTGCGTAATTTACGATTGAAATTGCTGAAATAACTGCAGTTTCTGATCTTAATATATTTTCATTTATTTTTATTGGTTGCACTCCTTTATAAGAGAGAATCTTCTGTCTTTCACTTTCAGAAAAATCACCCTCCGGTCCAATAATTATGCAAATTGGTTTATTAGATAATTTAGAAGTATTTATTTTTGTATTTTTTGAATTTAAGTCAGTAAAAATTAATTCAAAATTATTTAAATTTAAAAATTCATCTAAAGTTATTGGATCTTCAATTGTTGGTACTATCAATCTATTAGATTGTTCAGAAGACTCTATTAAAATTTTGTTCAATCTTTCTTTATTTATTTTTCTAACAACAGTTCTGTCAAAAATAATTGGAAAAAATTTTGTAACACCAAGCTCTGTTGCTTTTTGAATCATAAAATTAAAATAATTAGATTTTATTGGAGAAAAAGCCAACCAGAGTTCTTTGCTATTTTCTTTTTGTCTTAGTTGCTGAGTAACTTTAAACTCAACGATAGAATTTGAAATATTTAATATTTTTGCTTCCCATTCGCCACTCTTATTAAATAGAGAAATATTATCTCCAATTTTCAGTCTCATTACTTTTAAAATATAATGTGATTGTGATTTGTCTAATTTATCGACTAAATTTAAAGATAAGTTTTCCAAAAAGTATAAACGAATATTACTCATTTATGTTAAGTTAGTTTATGAAAAATATTAAAGCAATAATTTTTGATGCTTACGGCACTTTGTTTGATGTCAATTCAGCTGCTGAAAAATGCAAAGAAAAAATTGGTCATAAGTGGGAAGCATTTGCAAATTACTGGAGAACTACTCAGTTAGAATACACATGGCTTAGAAGTTTAATGAAAAGACACAAAGATTTTTGGCAAGTTACTGAAGATAGTTTAGATAAATCCATGAAAGTTTTTAGTATAGATAGTTCAATGAGGGATGAACTATTAGATCTTTATAAGATTTTATCTCCATATTCTGAAGTTACCAAAGTTTTAAAATCTTTAAGAAATAAGAAATATAAAATCTCTATTCTTTCGAATGGAACTCCTTCCCTATTAAATACATTGGTAAAAAGTAATAATTTAGAAAATTTATTTGATGATATTTTTTCAATAGAAGAAGTTGGAATTTATAAACCGGACTCAAAAGTTTATGATATGCCGATTAAAAAATATAAAATTAAAAATAATGAAGTGACTTTTTTAAGTGCAAACACTTGGGATGTATCAGGTGGTGGAAACTATGGATTTAATTCAATTTGGGTTAATAGAAATAATAATATATTTGACAATCTTGACTACAAGCCCAAACATGAAATTAAAAGTTTAGAACAATTGTTAAATTTAATTTAAATATTGAATTAAAAATATTTATGATTAAATAAGTGCGATGGATAAAGGTCAAAGAGCAGGCGATTCTCCAATTGCCATAGAAGTCGAAAAAGGTAAATCTTATTTTTGGTGTAGTTGTGGTAAAAGCTCTAAACAACCATTTTGCGATGGTTCTCATAAAGGAACTGAGTTTGCTCCAAAGAATTACAAAGCAGAGGAAAGTAAAAAATTATTTTTTTGTGCTTGCAAACAAACTAATAACCAGCCATTTTGTGATGGTTCACACATTAAAAAATAAATAAATATGAAACAAATTGAAGTTAGCCAAATTATTGATCCAATTCCAGCTTCTGATGGTGCGGGTGTAAAACTAAAAAGAAGTATTGGAGTTGAACCAAATTATTTTGATCCATTTTTAATGTTAGATGAATTTGGTTCTGAAAATAGTGAAGATTATATTGCAGGTTTTCCTCCACATCCTCATAGAGGTATAGAAACGGTAACTTACATGTTGGCGGGAGACTTTGAACATGAAGATAGCACAGGTGGCAAAGGTAGAATGACTGCTGGAGATGTGCAGTGGATGAGAACTGGAAGTGGAATTATTCACTCTGAAATGCCGGCAATGAAAGAAGGTAAACTTCATGGATTTCAATTATGGATAAATATGCCAGCTAAACTTAAGATGAGTAAACCTGAGTATATCTATATCGATGCAGATAAAATGAGTGTTCACAAAGATAAAGATAAACAAGTAAAAGTTATTGCAGGAAAATTTGAAAATGCAGAAGGTCCAGTGAAAGGTCACAATGTTGAACCAATTTATTTTGATGTTGAGTTAAATAAAAATAAAGAATTTAATTTTGAATTACCAGAAACTCATAACTCTTTTATTTATCTAATTAATGGTGAAATTAAAATTGGTAACGAAAATCATGATGAAGTAAGCGACAGTACTTTAATCCTTCTAACTCAAGGAAATAAACTTAAAGTAAAAGCAATAAGTAATGCTAAATTTCTCGTTATCTCTGGAAAACCTATCAATGAACAAATTGCAAGAGGTGGACCTTTTGTAATGAATACTAAAGCAGAAATCTTGCAAGCTGTCCAAGATTATCATAATGGTACGTTTGTAAAATAAATTTATGAATACAGTAATTATTTCAAAAGCAGGTGGTCCGGAAGTTTTAGAATATAAAGAGTTAAAACTTGAAGAACCTAAAGCTGACGAAGTGACAATTAAAAATCACGCAATAGGTTTAAATTATATTGATACCTATCATCGTTCAGGTCTTTACCCATTAAGTCTTCCCTCTTCTATTGGTTTAGAGGGTGCTGGAGAAATAATTAAAATTGGATCTGAAGTAAAAAATTTTAAAGTAGGAGATAAAGTAGCCTACTGTGCTGCTCCAGTTGGTGCATATTCAACGCACAGAAATTATCCAACAAAAAGTCTTGTAAAAGTTCCTGATGGAGTTGAATTAGAAACTGCAGCAACTTTAATGACTAAAGGAATTACTACTTTTTATCTTTTGCATAAAACTTATCCTGTAAAATCAGGAGAAGATATTTTATTTCATGCTGCAGCTGGAGGTGTTGGTCAAATATTTGGTCAATGGGCTAAAAGCTTAGGATGCAATGTAATAGGAACTGTTGGTTCAGATGAAAAAATTGAGATCGCAAAGCAAAACGGTTACGACCATGTAATAAATTATAATAAAGATAATTTTGCAGAAAAAGTTAAAGAAATTACAAACGGAAAAGGTTTATCAGTTGTCTATGATGGGGTTGGAAAAAATACTTTTGATAGATCAATAGAGTGCTTAAAACTTAGAGGTATGCTTGTTTCTTTTGGTAATGCATCAGGACCTCTAGATCTTGTAAATGTAGCTAAGTCAATACAGCCAAAAGGCTTATATTTAACTAGACCAAGTATAATGCAATATACAACTACTCGAGAAGAATTAGAGGAAGCAACAAATAAAGTATTTGAAATGGTATCTAGCGGAAAAGTTAAAATAAAAATTTCAAAAAAATATTCATTAAAAGATATTGCTAAAGCCCATACAGACCTAGAGTCGAGAATTCTTACTGGACCTGCTGTAATAGTTCCTTAATCAACATCGACATCCATATCAGACATATGCAATTTTAATGCATTTGTAGAAATATGAATTTCTCTTATAAAAAAAAGAATAGAAACAATCATCGATAAACAGCAAGATCCAAATATTAATCTAGCTAAAAAAACTTCATCTAAATATAATGCAAAAACAGTTAGCATATTAAATAAAAAGCCAAATGAGGCAAAAAGAATTGTCCATTTAAGTAGAGTAATTCTACCACTTAAATTTATAAACTGCTTTTTCCACTCTGGAGGAATATGTTTTTCATAAACATGTTCATCATGAAGCTGTCTAATCAAAATACTAAGCGAATGAAATCTATTGCTATACACACTCATTAACAATGGTATTGCAGGAAACATTAAAGCGGTTACGGTATAATCTATATTCATACGAATCAATTTGATTATGAAA
>Ga0255766_10002062_pt1 | contig 18059 bp, 14 predicted proteins | sample 071ome_23_FD_179966 | JGI IMG/M metagenome (GOLD analysis project Ga0255766, IMG submission 179966) | Coastal salt marsh microbial communities from the Groves Creek Marsh, Skidaway Island, Georgia - 071403BT metaG (version 2) | ecosystem: Environmental > Aquatic > Marine > Intertidal zone >... | reverse complement strand
GAAGTTACATGAATGCGATTTCAATGGGGTTGACAACTGCTTTGTTCTGGCTTACTATTCCAAAAATGCGAAACATGCTTCTTTCATCTTGCCTCATTATTGCATTGTTTATCGCATATCTACAATATTCACTGGAAACCACATTCGTTTACGATGAAGCGATTGCTCTCCTTCTCTTTATTTCTACAGGGGCATATGCAACAATCTCTGGTGAAACTCGCCGAGGACTATCGACGATTGGAAAACGAGAAGAACGCATTCAAAGATTGATGGGAAAACAGCAATTGATGCTTGACATGGTCAACATGGAAGAGAACACATCAGAAAATCTTCTGCATCGCATTGACGCTGAGCAAGTACGGCTATATGAAGAAAGAAAAAGAAGCAAAAAGCGCTCAGGAGAAGGGCAAAATGATGAAATTTTCACTGCTGATATTCACTATCAGCCCATCGTCGTCCTTTCGTTTCTTGTTATTTTTAATATCGGGACAGCATGGATTTCATATTCAACAGCCTACGCCATTGAAGCGCTTCTTTTCGCAACGTGTACCAACTTGATTCTGTTTGGGCTAGCACGATATCAAGCAAATCGGTTTCATCTTCGAATGCCGGACATTATTGGCATTGAATCCACAGCATTTGTGGCAATGTGTGCACTTGTGATGACACATCTCGCAGGTAGAATGACAACTGGAGCACTTGTTTCAGTTGATTTCATACATCTATGCGTCCTGTTTATTGGTTTAGTTACACTTGGTGGCATGACCTTGTATCAACGGCGCGACCTAGGGATACGAATTCCTAATGTGGTAGAAGGTATTGTGCTCTTCTTCTTTTTTGACCGATGTTTAGCACTCATCTTTGGTGGAGAGGTTCCTCTTTTCACTCAAGTCAACCCCTTCACGAATGATTTACTCAATGCTACTGTTCCGTTGATGGTTGTTGAGTTTGGACTCGTAGCCCTCGTTGGTGTCTCTGTGTGGATAGATCACGAACGTGACCGCCGTCAACTTGCCAATCATCGTTCTGCTTTGGAAAGAAGCGGAATACTCCTCATGCTCACCCTTCTTTCATGGGGAATTGCTGCCTTTGTTTTCACCGCACACATGGTGCGACGATGTTTGAATAAGCAGGATGAAAAGTTGTTGCTTGGCTGCAGTATCGCTCTATGTATCGCTTATACATCCACAAGATATTGGCTCGTTGAATATATTCCGTTGTTACCAAAAGGAGGGGTTGCGATGTTCTCGCTTGGCATCTTACTCCTCTTAGGCGTAGGTTATATCATCGTTTCAAGAAAACCTTCGTGGTTAACTTCGATGTTAACCTCAGCACATGTATTGCTGTACATCGCACCAATTCTCATGTTGAATGGCTCATTCTTTATTCTTGGAATCTTATCCTTATCTGCCGTTACTTGGCTGAGCGGAATCGTTGAGAACCGAAAAATTGTCCGAATTATGGGGGCTTTGAACTTAGTCGTAGCGTGGATTGGATTAGCGATTGAGGCTATTTACGGTAAATCAACAGATTTGATATTTTTCGGTCTGGTTGCTTCTGCACTCGTTCTCTTTGCAGTCACAGCACTTTCTCAATCTCGCATGAAAACGATGATGGCTGAAAATTAATCAAGCAAATCCATCAATCAAAATTGATTGGAGTTGTTCGACCAAGGGTTTGATTGTATTCATGTCAAGTCCTTGACTCAACCGAATCGAAAGATTGGTTTTCTCCTGCGTTCCACTGTTTCGAATACCTATCGTCCCATGACCATCTTGGTTTGAAAACTCGATGAAAAGAAGAGATGCCTCACCTTCAATTCTTCTTTGAAGGGTCTCAAACCCTTGATGAGAGAGCATTTGTGTGCAAGTGCGTAAGCATCTATCAAAAAGTTCTGATTCTGGATTCCATCGTGGACGGTGGGGGTTTGAAATTGAAATCCGTTGTTTTTGTCCTCGTGGGAATGCAGGAAGTTGTGTGCCGAATTGTAGACATCGCAGCATTGTTGCAATTCCATCACCGACAAGTGAGCGGCGTTGATTTACTGTTGAAGAAGCCATAACAAGATGTCCCGAATCTTCAACGCCTAAGACTTCAAATTCCGAAGAGCAGTCATCTATTCTTGGTAAAAGCATATGACCTAGCCACCTGTCTCCTACTGCAGTTTCGACCGTCTTGTTTTGAGGGTTCACATTTGAGATAAATTGAACAAATTCCAGGTCTGATTCAATACTAGTTGCTACCAGCCAATCCATGTGTGAATGATGTTGAAGAATCATTGAAACCATCATATCGCCATCGAGAACACGAAAACCACCTTCAGTTGTCTCAATCAAAAAACATCGGTCTCCGTCTCCATCGATTGCAACACCAACAATCGTCCTAGGATGGGTGTGTTCGAGTGATTGAATCAATGCATGGTGGCTCATCTTTGCTTCTTCTATCGTCCAAAAATCTCCCGGAGATAATTCTCCAGCCCCACATTGTTCGTTGAGAGCATTGGCTGAGGAACTGACTTCTTCGGAAGGATAACCCAGGCGTTCAAGAAAATCACTCAGCCACACATGTGCTGAACCTCTTGAAGAATCAACTTTCAATGGAGTGTGGATGCGAAGGTCTGAGGCTTGTGTGGAATGTGATGTCCAATGCTGCATGCGATGAAGCAACCATTGCTGATGAAATTCAGCGCTTTCTAATTGCGATATCTGGTGTTCTGGATTTGAAAAATCATGCACATCCTCATCTTCTATTGGACGTTCTTCAGCAGATAATTGAATCATGACATTTGAGAGGTACATTTCGCGTTCGGGAAGTGTCTTCATGCCGTGTGCGTCAAACAGTTTAACCCCTGTATCTGAAACTGGGTTGTGACTTGCAGTAATCATACAACCAAGTCGTGCATTTCTTTCCAAAACGAGCCCGTGGAGGACGGGCGTTGAAGTGATGGGGGCATGAATGATATCACAACCATAGAGCCGAAGACCAATGGTTAATTGTTTTGCAAATTGATCGTTTGCAGGTCGTTCGTCCCAGCCAATAATGACCGTATTCCCTTCTCCGGGAAACAAATCAATATTCAGCCCGACAGCTTCACCAAGTAATCGGAAAAGATGAGGATGAAGTTGGCGCTGATCAAAAAATGACGAGATTGCATCACTTTCATTCATATCTTCAAGCGTCGTTTGGCCACGGATTCCATCAGTTCCAAAGAACGAAGTCATGACATCACCTAGAGTGAAGAACCCTCAGGATGAATTCCAGTCACGGTCGTGTTGGGTAAAACAACAGAATCTTTGCCGAGGACGACTCCGGGATTGGTGACCACATTGCACCCAAGGGCGCAACCTTCGCCAAGAATGGCTCCAAATTTACGTAGCCCCGAACCAATGGTTTGATGTTCAATCCTAAGAATCACTTCTTTTCCGTCGTTCCTTAGGTTGCTTAATTTTGCTCCGGCACCTAAATTTACTTCTCGACCGAGTATGGAATCGCCTACATAATTGAAGTGAGGAGCTTGAGCACCGGGGAGAAGAATAGAATGCTTTACTTCTGTACAATGTCCAACAATTGCTCCATCACAAATCCATGAATATTGCCGTATGTATGCACTATGGCGAATTTTCGCATTTGGTCCGACATAACATGGCCCGATAAAGTGAACACCAGGCTCTACAGTGGCGGTTTCATCGATGTAAATCAAACCCTCTTCATCGTTAAAACTGCAATGTGATGGAATTTTTGATGTTGTGAGAACACCGTTGAGTTGCTGTCTCAATCCATGTTCATCGTCAATGAGGAGATTCCACGCTGGTTTATCTTCTGGAAACGTTGGCACAGCACCTGCTGTGGAATCATGACTAAGTGAAGGAAATAATGCTGAGGCAAAGACATAGGTTGGCCATTGCATAATCTAATCCAAATGGTTCTATGGCATCAATGTGGTGATACCAGCCTAAGCAGGGTGGTAAATTCTCTTTCCAGTCGTCGTATCGAGTGTAAATGTGATGATGCCCTTGAGATATCTTGGAATGAATAACCCAATCTTTCGTGGTGTAAGGCCATGGTTTCTCATTTTCTTTTCGTTTGAAAGATGATGGACAATATCAGATGCTGAACATTGATCAACAGTTTGCACATAATCAACAATTTCATTCTTCAGTCGTTCGAGTCGGGCTTCTTTTTGGGTCTTTTTCCGAACCATAATATGTATTGGACTTCAGAGGATATAGAGTTCATTCGGGCAAGCCTTGGGCTCCCACGAAAACTCATTTCGTTGACAACAACTCATTCCATTTGAACGAAGAACCACGCCTGAATAACTTTTCATGGAATTCTCGCTGATTAATGTGAAGACATCTTGCCAAGCGACCTCGATTGTTGTAGCACCCCAATCGTACATGAATGGGAACAAAAATATCTGACATAGATATTGAAGGTCCGTTGGGCATTGGCATTTTTGTGGTAACGTTTTCATGCTCTCCATCCCAAGTTAAATCCGAACTGGTTGGCAATGGTAGGTCTCCTTCTGTTTCAAATCGAAGAGTGCCTTCATCAAGTTTCATTGGTTTCCAAGCATCGCGGTTACCCGCATTGAGCCATTCAAGAATGTGCTTCATTTGTGGTCTTGTGGCTAATCCTAGAATTGTTGGCTCCCACCATCCTTCACTTCGTGCAAGTGTTACATGATGAATTCCTGGCTTGACCTCTCGAGCATCCAAGCTATCAGCCCATGTTCTGCACAAGTGCTCTAGGCGAACAAAAAGAAGTGGTAATGGACCCATCATCATGTCTTGTAACCGGTAAGGATTGGCACATTCACCAGTCAAGAGAATTGGAAATCTTTCTGACAATTGTGGTGCGTTATTTTGTTGAAGCAACTTGTCGAGTCCGATGCTTTCATGCTGGTAAGATTGTGCAATTGTCAGGACATCTTCACGGCTCAACACCTTTGACATATCTTGAAATTCTGGATGTTCCAAAGGAATGAGCTGATGTTGAGTAAACAACATCGAACAAGAAGGTAACTGTAAGGGAGAATTTGATGAACTGTATGTCCAAAGTCTAGGATTTGTTTCCATATTCATCACATTTAGTTGGTAAACGTTGCCTCATGAAGACATTGGGGGCAAGTCACTTTGATTGGTCGTTGACTTGGGATGCCGAGAGCAACACCGCACGCAGGACAAACGATTGCTTGTTCAACCATCGCCCGACGTTGTTTTGCTTCAACCGATGGATCATAGTCAAAGGAAAACTGATCCTTATTCACGTATGTTGGTTCATTGATTGTTTGTGTTTGATATTGTGGTTGGCCAAATTCTGTTTTTTGCTGATGAACTTGATTTGTCTGCATTAACGTTGATTCGTACATGTCAGTCGAGGGGCTGTTTTGAACAGGTTGAGAAAATGATGCCATAAGATTTCTCAGCGACTGCTCATCAATGCCATATTGGCGACAAACTCTGTCGATTTCGAGCATTTGGTCGTAACCGTCAAGGCTCAATAACCGATGAAGTTCATTTGAAGGCACTTGAGTCATGAGCGATGTGAAATGCTAAATGCATTTGAGTTTTGAGGATAATCGTGTTCTTCAAATGCCCCAGTAACGTTCTGATTGAGACTGCTTCGCTCGTAGTGTTCTTACAACGGTCATTGTCATCCACAAGATGACAACCCAGATGATTGGTTGTGTAAAATCATCGAGGATAACTGATACACTGAATTCATATCCTTGTTCTCGAAGAAGTTGGTCTGCAATGGTCAGTGCTGCGTTCAAGAATGAATATACCACAACGCCGAATACGCTCAAGACAACCAAACGTCCTGAAAAGGAGCCTCTCTTCAAACGCAGGAGCATGAATCCTGCTGTTGACGTGAGGAAAGCAATGATAATCCAGGCGAGCGAAGAGTGAACCACATTGAGCCATAGAACACTGGAGATTTCATCGCCTTTGAGCAGAGTGTATTCTCTCCAACCTTCTGCAACAGCAAAAATAGCGCTGAAGAGAGTTGCAGTCCAAAGAAGAGAAGAAAACATGGCGGCATCTGCGTTTTCACGCATTTCCTGGATGACACGGTTTACCGTTGACTCCAAACCGGCACCTTTGCTGATGATGTAGAGGCCAAGGAGAAGAGGTAGAGCACCGATAACAATACCGCCAACATCGTCTGGTAGCATGATACCTAATCCAATAATCGCAGTGATAATACCGAATGGGATCATGAATTTAGCTCGCCACTTTGGGTCTTCAAGAGCCTTAACAATGTAATAGTACGTACCTTCTATACCCTTTGACTGCTTGACAATAATCTTCTGAACATGGTCAATACGTACTTGTGATTGGATGATTGGAAGAACGCTTTCATCTTCAGCACCATCGGTCACAAGGATAGCTTCATCGGGCTGGAATGCAGCTACGACTTCTTCGAGTTGGGCGGCGATTGCCCTGTCTGAACGTACGCCGACTTTTTCGTCTCCTGTGAGAATTGCAATTTCGACGTCGTCATCGTCACTTTTGGATTCGCTGAGAGCATCGTGTTGTGAAAGTGCTCCCAAGATTGCGTTTGTATCACTTTCTTCGGGATCTGCGATTCCTAATTTCAGTGCTGCAGTTAAGACCTGTCTTCGGCCAACAACAGGTCCACGAATCGAGGTCTTGATGCCCAAATCATTATCCCTATCGACTGTTAGAACCAAAGTTCTGGTCATGCTTTACCACCCCGCTTGGTTCATCCATACCACTCCTTTCATTCAAACCCTTGTGTAGTTTGAACGTTTGCGGATATTAGTTTGCTGCTGCTTTTTCTCTGCGTCTGATAACTGCTGCATCATCTTGACCAGCCGGAGGGTCAATCCATTCTTCATCTCCTGGCAACACCAAATCAGCTCCAATATTGACTAATCGAAGCGCAAGATTCTGTTGGGTTGAAATGAGACGGTCCCAATCTGTAGAATCGTTGTTCCATGCTTTCCATTGTGACATACGTCGAGTTGATTGAACAAACCTTGCATACAATTTCATGTGTGCTTTTGCGGTAAGTGGCCAAAAGAAAAAGAAAAACAAGAAAATACCAAATGAAGGTAACGTAGTCACATATTTTAGGACGGCGTTCTCAGAGAGGAATACAAAAATTGGACTCGCATCATCTTGGAGCAACCACGCCATCGTCACAGACATGGCAGCCCACCATAATGGAAAGATAAACATCGATGATAAGACCTTGATACTCCCTTGAAGAGAGTCATCAACTCTTGCTTTTTTCGTAAACCATTCAAGAAAACCTTGGAATTTGTATGGCACATAATTCCCAACCATTGCACCCCACGTAACAAGGCCAAACATCCAAACAACCGACCACAACCACAAAGCTATGATTCGAAAGAGCCCCAAAAAATCCAACTGTTTCGGACGTGCATCGACATCGTATGGTGTGAGGTGAAGACGTTCAAGATGACGAAAATGTTCCTCACATTCGCTTGCAAGAGTTTGTGTTCTTTCCGGTTCGTGCTGCATCATGTATTCCCAACCTGCACGTAGTCGCCGTGCTCCAAGTATTGATTCAGCATAGGATAGTCGTGTGATAGAGTCTCCGGATTGACGTTGTTTTTCAGCATAAATAACACTCCTTCCTTTCCAAATAAGTCTTCTTTCTTCCCAGGAGGTTTTTGACAAATTCGCCCGTTTTAGTTCAGTTTCAATTGCAGCGGTCACCACATCAATCCACAGTTGTTCTTGTTCCGGTTGTTCAGGTAATTCGGGAAGGTCCATTGGTCGTTCGAGGACGATCGCCGCTCGTTCGCGGAACCGACTAGAATCAGAGTAATGTAAGCCAATTGGAATGAGTCTTGGTTCTGGACGCCCCATATCTTTCGAGATTTTAAGAGCCTGAAGCATGATTCTTGCAGCGCCAGAACGTATTTTTTGCACACTTGCCAAGCCGTGAGTTGTCTCCTCTGGAAACATCAAAACTTGACTTCCTTCTGCGATTTTGTGAGCCATTTGTTTCAATATTTCATCATTTTTTGAAACTGAATTCGCAAGACTATCTTGCTTTCTCGGCGTTTCGAGTGCAACAACGCCGGCCATTCGAAAAAAGAAACCGATGAAAGGGATTCGAAACAATGAATGTTGTACGAGCGTCGTCAACTTTCCATGTAATCTCGATGTCATCACCATTGGGTCAATCAATCCATTTGGGTGCCACGTGATGAACAAGACGCCTCTGTCATCTGTTTGTTCGTTGTCCACCACATCGACTTCTCGAAACCAAATGTTCGTTAAGAATCGAAAAAATAAACGGAAAAAACGGTATGCCAGGGGGAGTTTGTCATGCGGTGATGGGGCGGTGTCACCCTCCATAGATGATGATGAGCGGGCTCCTTATTATGACCATCCCTATACCATCTTTTCAGTATTTATTTTGTGTTCACTACTCGCAGATTCCGGAACAACGGGTGTTGATCTAGATCTCCAACGTTGTGCAGCGCGGATATACTTCAATGGATGGTCCATCCAAGGCTGATCGCATGTCCGATTATCGCCGGGAAGGACTGGACAATTGTGATTCACCTTCAACTTTCCACAACCTGCTGGTGTGTATTCGTTGGCGTACACATGGTCAACCTGGTAAGCTGTTGTAGATTCGGAAAAGTCCGGCGCCCCTCTAAAAAAATCCACCGTCGCTTCTTTGGCAAGCGATAATGTTGAAGCCATTGATGCTAGAAAGAGTCTTCCAAAGTGATTGACGTTAACGCCCATACCTAAATCTTGAATTATTTTTTGCATACAAGGTGGCCAATCCTCTTGATGAGCATCATTCATCGACAAGAATTCGGAGGCTTTTGTTGATAGTAATTGTTGAACCATCGCAACAGGTTCTGCAAGACGCACCGCAAGTTCAGTCGTCACTTCAGGGACCTTTGCCAATGCAGTAGATTCGATGTCATGCTTGATTCTCTCCCGCAAGAGCCGTGATAATTTTTCAGAAGAAGAATATGTTTTTTCTTGATGGAGGGTAATCCAACCTTTGTCGATTTCTACATTTGGTAATCTCCATCTTGGGCCAGTAATTTTTGGACAAACCTCGATAAAGTCAATGAGGCCAATTTTCCAAGTCGAAGATTGTGACGGAACGGCGGCCATGTACCCATATCCTCTATGGGTTTGTAGGCTTGCTGCATCCATCTTTTTAATCGAGGAAAAGTATGTATTCGCTACAATTTCTAAATTCTTCTCGTCTTGACAGAGAAGTTTTTCCGCTCTCGTAGCCTCTGCTTGAGCCCATCTTGAGATTAATCGTTCATCTTCAGAAGCACAAACGACAAGCCTCGCATAATAAAACGAAAAGGCTTCGATGACCCTTCCTTCCTCGGTATGAATATCTCCTGCGCTGATTTGAACACCATCCTTAGATTCGATGGTATCAACAAGTCGACCCCTCGCTCTTTTCCTTGCATCCGCCATCATCGACCCTTCGAGGAGTTCATCGAGATCAATCCCATGTTTCGTTGCTATTTGTGCAATATATGCACTCGCTTGAGGAAGGAAAGGATAACGTGCCAATGTCACCTCTTGCTCCACAACTGGCGGAGTTTCGGGCACTGGCATGTTGACTCCACATCTCTCACAGATTATCAACTTCAGGATAGGGGTTGTTTTGAAAAATACAACCTTAAGCCACAAGCATGAGCCACCCCCCATTCGAATCACTTCGTCTTGTTCAAGACAAGGTTCGGAAACACTTCGGTTGGTCGCTGGAAGACGACTTGCGTAGTGTAACATCTATGGCATCTATTTTTTCAGGTCCGAATCCATATGGGGTCGATGAATGGAACCCCTCGAATCGTGCATCGACGCTCAAAACTCTTCAATATCGCATCATGGCTTCCAAACAACTCATTTTTGTTGGTGCTGCAGTTGAACCAGAGGAAATTCCCGAAAACAAACCCGTTGGCACGGAATACATTGTTGCAGATGGAGCTGTAGGTGCTTGCATTGGAAAGGTTCCTCCACTCTGTGTTGTCTCAGATTTCGATGGGCAACCATATCTTGAACAGGCCATGAACCACAATATTCCTCTTGTTTTGCATGCCCATGGCGACAATATCGATTTGTGGAAGCAATCTTTTGAATCATGGGTTGCATCATCGTATTCGCCACCAATTGTTCTCACGCACCAAACTCCTGAGGTTATCGATGGGATTCATAATGTTGGAGGATTTACCGACGGTGATCGAGCGGTATGTTTTGCTTATTGGTGTGGATTACAGCACTCAAACATCAAATTTCTTGGTTACGACAAAAACATCGTAGGCAGATGGTCTGGGCACACAACCACGGACAAAAAGTTAGCAAAATTACGATGGATGGAAGACATTCTTATGATGTTTCCATGTTACGAATCGAGAGACGAGCATTCAAAAGAGGATGCTTCGAGTTTGATGTGATACAGTGAGCAGTAAGCAAATCATTCTATGGATTATTGCAGTCCTCGTTGTGAACATCACATGGGCCTTTGTTACCGATTCTGAAGCTTCATATGAAATCAATTCAAAAGACCAAACTGAAGAAAAAAGAGATATCGATATCGCAGATTTTTTCGGAATGACAGAACCGATACCAGCACGAATAGAGATGACATTTTACCCCTCTAACACAGGTGAGTCGAATTATTCTTTTTTCCTTACCGATGGAGATGATGTCGTGACACAGGGTTCAGGAATTGCAACGAATTCTGAGATATGGGTTGGTGAATTATCTCCGGGCACGTTTGAAATGTCAGTCGATGTTTCGAACGGCATCACTGCTGACCAAACGATGTACACTCAACCGTTCAAACCATATCAAATATCGGGGCACATCGTTGTTAGCATTGCATTGGTTGCGGTATCATTCGCTGAGGTCGGAGTGCGTGCCTTTATTCAACAAAAACAACAAGTAAAGGTCAATTCAACTCCAGTGACATCAACCGAGAACACTTCATTGCCACAAAGCTCTGCGACAGTATATGATGACGAAGATATGTCCCCTTGGCGAGACCCGATTGTTCTCTGATCATAGGAAATCAGACAATGTTAACTGCTTGACTCGGTCGTTGTTAAACAATGAGTCCGCACTTGATATGAGCCACTCAATGTTTTGCCTTGTGTACAAATCAACATCGTATTCGTCCATGACATACTCAATGACTTTCATATATTTGCGAACAGCACCCTCTGAAACCGTGAGTGCAAGATTTCCATTGCAATCGACGGTATCCTTCAATTGAAATTCGCGTTGGCCAGCATTTCGCATCCCTGTTTTTCTTTGGATGCATCGGCCTGCAACTGGCATTCTTCTATATGAATGGCCACATTTGACGCAACGTATTTTTTGACGCGCATAGGCATTGAGGTTACCCCGAAGGTCTTTCAGAAAGTGTGAGCGTATCACAGAAGACGCAACAACTCGAACATCTGTTGACCTAAGTTTGTGTCCGAGTTTCAATTGACCATTCATTTTGTCTTCCATAGTTTCAAGAGTTTTGTAGGCTGAAAAGTCAGGACCTGCATCAAAGACATCGCAATCATGGGTATACCCATACCCGCGGAGAGCCCCCACTGATTCAAGTCGATGCTCGACCAAATCGACATACGGCAAGACATCTTTTGGATGTGGTTGCTCAAGTGTTTTTTCATAAAACAAACTGGAGTAAAACCAACTTGTATCGACATTCAATGCTTCTTTGTCAACTTCTGTTGGGTTGAGCCTAGTGGTTAACACAAGCGGAGCATCCATCAATCCTCCCCGGCCAGATGGAAGGATATCCCGACTAAAATTGAGCAATCCATCCAGCAACAGCAAAATTGCATCCTCGTCACCATCACAATTCCGTCGCTTTGCCGCATGAAACATTGGATGAGCAAAACCACCAGATGAATCAGTCCATCCGATAATTCTTGAGAGTACCCCTCCCGATGTGTGAGGGGCAATAGCACAAATCATATGGCCAATTAAATCGTCATCGTTGATGATGTTGTAATACGGTGGCAAGTTGTAGTAACGTTCGAGTAATTCATCAACATATTGAGCAGTTCGTACAAAGAAATCGACGGCATCCTTGGCAATGATGAAATCTTGGGGATAAATTTCAACCATTTGATCATCACTCTTCAACTCATGACCATTGATATCCCTAGTGTAGCCGAGTTGGACCAATTTCTGCCAGGTCGCACCAATCTCTTTTGGCATAAAGTGAGTGATCGGTACATCGCTCATATCATAGCGAATCGTACCATCTCGAAACACTGGTAAATTGTGCTTGGCCCTAAGAATTCCTTTTTCGATGGCTTCAGGGGTTTGACTTTCATTTCTTAGAGATTTTACGCATTTAACCGATTGTGGGAGGTGGTCAAGCCGCAGGCGAATCCGAGCATGTTCAACAATCGAATCGAGAGGCACAGTTTGAATTTCACCTCTTCTTCTCCCACTCATGTCACGAGCGGCGTGACCTTCCGAGCGGCCGTAACAGACTTCCTCCATTCCACCCTGTTGGCCACTGCTTGCTTTGGTATGGTGGCAACGAATGAATGGTGTACTTTTGCCACAAACTGTGCATGTGCGTCTGCCAACTTGCACTGAAATCGATTTTTGTAGAAGCGAATTTTTTAGCAACCGTTGATTTCCTCCAGTCAGAGCAATGGGAAACATCGCGTGTGATGTTGGGGTCTGCATTCTTGGAGCTGCTTTTTCTGGCCGCCCCATTCGTGCTCCAATTCGAGTAGGTGCTGAATGTTCCCATCGAAATTCAGAGATTTTACGGACCACCAAAAGTGAACCGTGAATCAAGTCATCATCTTTTACCTCGAGGGCTTGTCTGTAACTCGTTGCATCTGAGGGGCCCTCATCGGGAATTTCTAACTCTGCATCTCTACCGATTCGTTCTGTTTCGGCAATGGTCTTTCCCATTTGACGAGCAGAAGTTTCAGCAGCTATACGTCGGTCTCTCCGTATCATGTTTAATTTGGACTTCCGGATATCTTCTTCATCGAGAATATTTTTTGATTGATTAAGAAGTTCAAGATGAGACGTAACAATGTTTACACTGTTTTTAGCAACTTGAACATTTGTTCCATTGTGCGTGAATCCTAATCCTTCCAATAGAGCTTCCCAACCACGTGTGAGCAGCAAATCATCTCCATCATGATGATGTTCTAATCCCAAAATCAACATTGATGCCTTGGCAAATCCATGAATGTGTAACGACCATTTTGTAGCAATGTCAATACCAAATTGAGGTTCCTCAGGCATCAGATTCGGCCCAATATCTGAGTGGGCTTCATTGAACGGAATATCAGTTTGTAATTTGCCAAGGCTTTTTCCATCCCAATTTCGAACCGCCTCAGGAATTCTTAACTGCGGATGGTCTTTCTCTTCATATCGGGCTGTTTTCAAAAGTTCAATCAGTGGCAGCAGCCATTGGACTGGATAGTCTTTGAACCATGGATTGAATGGACTACAGAAAGATGTCTGGAATGATGATGCACACTTTGTGTATTGGAGCCATGTTGGCCGTAACCTTCGGAGGAAGGTGTGCCAATCACGTTGACACCGAATAGTTTCAAATGTATCATGTTCATTTTCAAATGGCACACCTCTTGGGATGTCAGTTGGTGAAAATCCAAAAATTTCACAGAAGGTTGCAATATCATTTGCAGATACCAATTTTTCCATGATGTCGCTTGCCCACCAATCTGTGTTGTACGCAGATGCGACCAAATTTTTGTTGTTTTCGAGAAATTCTCCAAATCCCAACACCAGCTCTCCATTGTCCCAGATGCTCATTACGTCTCTTTCGATTGCTTTGTAGGCTGCGATATCATTGGTTTGAACAAAACGACCGTCACGCAAAATCACCCATGGTCCTTCACAATCTGTACTGGGCGTGACAGCACATGCTTTTCCTGGGCGCTCTATTTTCATCTGTGTTCCGATGGTAAGAAAGTCATCCATCGCATACATAGTGGTTGGATTGATTGACCCTGCAGCCAATCCAGATGGCCGTGCACGACCATATCGAAGACGAAAACCACCTCTCGCCGATGGGGCGCCAAACACCGGTCTTCCAGCAATGATGTCATTCATGAATTTTGTAATCGGTTTGGTCACCTTTGTTTTAAAATCATTTTTTGATTCTGCTTTTTCATCAGTCTTCCCCCTGTTCGCGAACGTACGAATGAAATCCCAACCCGGCACGTTTAAGCGCGTGGTGTGTTTTTCAATTTTAGGTGCTTTGAGGCACATACCTTCCCCAATGACAAGGAGAACACCACCTCGAATTCTTGTCTCATCGATGTTTCGAACCCGGCCATAACCTGCACATTCAATTTTTTCAGTTGACTCGCCGTTGATCATCACTGGACAGGCCCGAACAATTTCGTCGATTTCTGCAGGCGTAGGTCGGTATTGAAGGCCACCTCGATACAGTCCAAATTCTTCTTTGACACGCTCGACTTCAGGGTCCGTGGGCTCATACCTGCCAATGTTTAATTCTCTACGAATCATGTCCGCAATGAGCACTCCAAGTGCTTGAGCAGTACCTCCAGCAGCACGAATTGGTCCAGCGAAATGAAGACTTAGAAATTGTGAACCGTCCACATTATTCAGCAATCGAACCTCACTTATTCCTGCGAGAGGTGCAACAAGCACCGCTTCTGTCAGAATAGCTAACCCAACTCTCAAACCGACATCGATTGATTTTTGCATGTCATAATCCATTTTTCGAAAATCTTTTGCAACTTTTTGAGCCATGAAAATTGCCGTAGTCTCCCGGTCATTTTCAAGAAGAGCAGCTCGAATCTCATCAGCGATTGAATGTCCATCGAGGTGGTCGACAAGCAGTTTTTCACATCTGCTCGCAAGGTCAGCAGCCCGCGGTATTTCAACTTCGAGAGAAGGGTCTAACCCTTGGGTACGTGCAGATTGTGCAACTCTATACACTTCTTCTGCTCGTTCATCCATCCACAACGTGTAGTCGTCTAATTCTTTGGCTAAGCGAGCGTCATCATATGGTTGAACAGGAGACTGTCCCTTCTTTGATGATGATGATGACATATGCTCATGAATGCAAAGTATCGACCCTTTATCATCAGTATGGTTGCAAAAATTGGAGATTCATCAAAGTAAAGTTCATGGTTTTTCGTTCCGTACAACAAACATGCCAGTCCATGACGATGTGATGTCAAATCCTCTGTGGGACGAATTGCGTAGCCATGTTCGAGAACTTGCATTTCTAGATGGAGGCCGTGATGATGCTTTCACTCTTGCGAGCGGACGAACATCCCGGTGGTTCTTTGACACAAAACCAGTCATGATGCATCCCGATGCAGCACAAATTGTGGGCCGTCTTATCAATACTAGAGCGTCAGCGATCGAGGCCGATTTTGTTGGTGGCTTAGAACTCGGAGCCGTACCTCTTACCGCACTTGTTGTTGCGACAGCTGAAAAAGATTCGAGAATACGCGGATTCATGGTGCGAAAAGAACCCAAAGGTAGAGGGGGAAGGAAGACAAAAAATCCACCCGGCTTTGAGGGATATTCAATGGCACATGGAGGAAAGGTCCTTCTCCTTGAAGATGTAACAACGACCGGTGGCTCGGCTGTACAAGCTATCGAACGAATCCATAATGAGACGGATTGCAAGGTCATTGCCGTACTCAGCATCGTTGACCGTGAAGAAGGTGCTCAAGAGATGTTTGAAGATTTAGGCATTCCATTTGAAAGCCTCGTCTTGCGCTCCCATATCACCGAAATGTGAAGTGACGATGATGGTGGAGGTCCTCCAGCCAATCGAGGCTCATAGCAAATCCTCCTTTGTCATCCAGGAAGATAAAACTGCACCCAATGGATTGACCTTTGTTTACACTTCTGACTCCAAGCCCCTGAGTACGCCATGGCAAGTTTCCGATTTCCGAGGAATTCTAATGAAAGACCTCAACCTCCCAGACGGGCCTATCTTGGACTGTGCTTGTGGAAGCGGCATTCAATTGGCTGCAATCGGTCTACAACTTCGTCGACCAATGTATGGTATTGAACTCGACAAAAATAGAGCTCGTGCCTCAGCTTCAAACATTCGGACCTCATTTGATTTCTTTGACCAAACACCGAGTGAAGCACTGGCAATGAGTAAAATCTTTGTCGGAGATAGTACTTCTGCAACTGATATCTGCCACATCGGCCAAATCAAAGAACGTAGCATTGGTTTGCTGTATCTCGACCCAGCAAGGCCACGGAATTCTAGGACGCACAGTATCGAAGAAATGCAACCTCCACTTGATGCTGTACTTCGTGCATGGGGGCCTTACCTTGCCCATCGCGATGCTTTGCCTGCAATATGTTTCGATGTATCTCCACGGTTATCCGAAGAGCAAAGGCGCGAAATTGAAGGTATTTTGAAGGCTCAATATCCCGAAATCCCTTATTTCTGGCAGTGGTCATCACGCGGAGGTGGCAGAACAGACCGTCTGATGTTGTGGGCTGGATGTCTTGCCCTTCCAGAAGTAAAAAGACGATTTGTTCGTTATCCTCCAAACCCGCTCGAAGAGCCGATAGTCCTTACAACAAACAAGATTCTTGACCTTGAAAACACATCCTTCAACGACCCAGAAATCGGGCATTTTCTCACTACGCTCGACACTGGATTTGTGGAAAGTGGACTCGCTATCACTTGGCTTAATACGATGTTTGGGCATGAATATACTTGGCTAGAATATTCTGGACGACGACCAACCCTCACTCACACAAAAGCGATACATCTTAAGAATCCGAACGAAGATCTTCTCATTCAAGCGAGCGGTGAAATCGTCGCCATCTATACATCCGAAATTTCATTATCGACCATGGATGAATTTTGTGCATTTGCCCTAAGCAACGGATTTTCACATCTAACGCTCAGGATTCCTATGGAGCCTAATGAACAACCGGTCATGCAAAGGCAACTTGATCGGAGCCTCGAAATCAATAATGAATCACCATCGGGTTTCGTGATGAAACATCCTGAAAAATGTGTCTATTTCCTGTGTTTTGTTCGGTAAACCAAACCAGCATTCAGATATCGTTTTTCGCTTGTAAAACAGGTTCACTTGAATCGCGGTCTTCATATACAGGTTGTCGGTCGGAAGCCTGCATCACATTGTGAACGCGTTGCATGGTGAACGAAATGGCACGTCCAAAAGAAGAAGAACTTGGCGATGATTTTTCCTATATTCTACGTATGGCAGATACTGACATGGATGGCCTAAAACCGCTTGCCAGTGCCCTTACATCCATCAAAGGCGTTGGCCATAGAACCGCCATTCAAATCTGTAAAAACACAGGGTTTGACCCAGGACGAGCTGCAGGATTTTTATCTCAAGAAGACCAAGAACGTCTTCGAGAATCTATTGATTCATACGCTTTCGGTGCTCCAGCATGGATGCTTAACCGAGAGCGAGACCTCGAATCAGGTGATGATATCCACCTCGTTGGTCAACAAGTTAAATTCACACTCAAGGACGATGTAACCCGCCTTCGTACAATCAAGTGTTACCGAGGCGTTCGACACGCATCAGGAAACAAAGTACGAGGTCAGCGAGGTCGTTCAAATGGACGTGGTGGTTTGACACTTGGTGTTAGCAGAAAGAAGTGATACGAGGGATAAACGATGGGAGAACCAAAATTTTCACGACCAAAATTCGACACACCTTCACATCCGTGGAAGGCCGACAGAATCGAAGAAGAGCATGAGATTAAGAAAAATCATGGCCTGAAAAACATGAAAGAAATTTGGAAGGCAAAGTCCCAACTCCGCCGACACCGCCGACAAGCCATGCGCCTCATCGGTGTTGTCGACACAACCGAAGGGCATGGGCAACGTGAGATGAACGATTTGTTGAATTCCCTTTACAACAAGGGCCTTATCTCTCAAAATGCAACATTAGACGATATTCTTTCACTTGAAACTGAGGACATCCTTAACCGAAGACTGCAAGCTCAAGTGTATTACAAAGGTCTTGCATGCTCACTTAAGCAAGCACGACAAAT